>Ga0208246_1000022_pt1 | contig 209411 bp, 214 predicted proteins | sample RifOxyD2_FD_184039 | JGI IMG/M metagenome (GOLD analysis project Ga0208246, IMG submission 184039) | Soil microbial communities from Rifle, Colorado - Rifle Oxygen_injection D2 (SPAdes) | ecosystem: Environmental > Terrestrial > Deep subsurface > Rock core/Sediment | place: Rifle, Colorado... | reverse complement strand
ATCTGATCTCACAAGGGCACCGGGTGACGTTTGAGACCAACGCGACGATTGCCCCTGATTTTGTCCGATATCCGTTTTACCGTGAGGCGACCTATGCCCTCTCGGTGAAACTCTCCAACAGCGGCGAACCGTATGATCGTCGGGTCAAACCGGAGGTGTACGGTGCAATTATCGCCAACACCAAAGAGAGTTTTTTTAAATTCAGTGTGGATGAACCTTCGCTTGGCTCACACATGGAAGAGGAGATCGATGCAATCGTCGCTCCCCACCCTTTTACCCCTGTTTATTGTATGCCGTTAGGGGGTGATAAAGCCCATATCGAAGCGAACTGCGAAGCGGTGATCGAGTTGTGCAAACGACGCGGCTTTATTTATTCCGATCGTCTTCATATCCGTATCTGGGATCAAAATCATGGGGTATAAAATCGTATAGTCCTAAAATAGGGCTACAAGCCCATTAAATAGGCATTTTAAAGGCTTATAATTTTTTAAGAAAACTTCGAAATTGACCATTTTGAACTATTGTAATTTGGCAAAAATTTGGCAAAAAGCAAAAATAACCCCGATAATTAGAATTCAAAGATATCATAAACAATTATAATAAAGTGTTTGTTTTCAATTAAACTTTTTACTAGACAGTATCTTCTCAAAAAATAATCTGATAGTATCATCGTCATTTCAAAAGGTATTTTATGGAATTTAAAAATTGTAAAAAAGTGAGAAATTTCATAATTATCTTGGTGATAAAAATAAGTCAAAAATATTATAAAAATCGAGCAATGTATTTAGTTAATTAAGAAGAGAATCAATTAATCCAAATTCGTAGATCTGCAAACTCACCAGAAAATCGTTTAATATTAGCATGCCCAATAGCTATTCCTACACTTGTTAAAGTAAATGACTTCATGGATGAAGTTGTCCATACATCAAAGACTTGTGTCATATATGGACGAAGTAGGGTAACTTTTTGTTTAATTTCATCATCAGTCATTTTATTAGTATTGAATAACTGAATGATTTTATTTTTTATATCTTCAGACAACAAAACATTTGCGTTTAGGAATTTTTCTAGTGTTTCTTGGCTATTTGCTCTTACTTGTAATTTGGTCAAATCATTCAAACATGGAATAAAATATTGATTATATAAAGCTAAAGGTATTCCCATAGATTCTAATACAGATGCTTCAAAACCTTTCATAAATTGACCTTGATAAGTCATTCCAAAAATTTGTTCTAAATTTCTCTCACCAAAGCTCATGATTGATCCACATCTTGAAAATTCAAGATGCTGATATGCTGCATCATTAGTTGGGAGTTTTTCTTTAAATGGCATTACGAATCGATCTAAATACTCACCTAATATTTGGTGATTTCCAATAGTATGATTTTGTGTGTATCCGAATAAAAAAATAATTGCTAATGCTGCTAAATGACTTTCTGTTAATTTGGGCGCGGTATCTAATGATTCATTAAGAACAATCTGAAGGATATCTCTTTTTTCAAGTTTACTGCGATCAACAAGTAAATCAACCAATAAATCGCCTAAATCTTTATCTCCGGTACGAGCATATTCTTTTTGAACGGTTGATAGAGCAAATTGAAAATCTGGGTCTACTGCTTTATTTAAATGTTCTGGGTTTGTTTCAGAAATTTTTTTCAAAACCTGTTCTGTAATTTCTTCAACTCTTATTCCAGCTGTTTCTTTAGCTACCCCTGTCAGCTCATAAAAAGTTGCTTTTGCTACATCTAATGCAATCGATCTAGCTTCTGTGTATGTAATACCATAATGAACATCTCCTCCAGCTTGTATTGCAGTGGATGCATCTCCAAGGCTTTGTTGCTGATTCTCATTCATTCTTTTTTCTTTAAATAAATTAATTTTTGAGAGTATCGATTTCAACATTTCCACCTGCCTGAATACCTATGCTATGATCACCTACAGTTTGAGTTTGTGCAGATAGTGTTTCACCTTTTTTCTTGTTTATTATCCACTGAGTTAATAATCCAATCAAAGCAGTCCCAATTCCTATGGCAGGTTCATATCCAGGTTCAGCTATCATCCATGCAACGGAAGCTAAAAAAATTGCAAGATACAACAATCGAATAATCATAGAAAAATCCTTCCAGTGATTTCTTAATATTGTACACTTTATTATAATCATGTATATATAAATGATGTGATTGCTTTGAAAAGGTATAATTTTAAGTATTTGAATAGCCGAATAGAAGCATGAAATATCAGTTTGTCTGAACATGAAATTTTAGTCTTATCAGAAAAAGATAAATTTTTTAGATTTTAAATATTTTTATTTTGACAAAAGAAGTTTAGCTAAATCCATGCAACTGAACAATAATGTAATACTATAGATATTGCTCTAATATTTTTAATAATTTATCGTTTGTTGTTTTTACCTTTAAGATTTTTGTATTATCACTAGAGTAATTCATAATATCACGAAATGTATGGATTGAGGCATCTTCTAGTATCTTTAAGGTAGTAGGTCCTACACTGTCAAGCAATTGAATGGGACTATCAAGTTGATAAGCTCCATGAATTTTTATTAACTTATGCGCATAAATGTCTGAAGATAATGTCGCGGCTTGACCACTTTCCGCTTCTTGACAGTTCCAATCTTCTTTATCAATCCAGCCTATGCTAACCAATGTCATAGTTTGACCATAAAAATTAATAGTTATGTAGTAACCTGATTTTGCTTTACTTGGTGTATCTGATTTTTGGCAATAACTTCTATTTCCAAAAACCTTATAACCTAACTGACCTGATGATTTCATTTCTGTGCTAAAAAAAGAATTTTTTATATTTTCTAAATCTTTATCTGCTTTAAGGGATTCACCTCTCCAAACATCAGGGTAGCGTGTTGATAATTCTTGTGCAAATAATTTTTGAAAAAAATAACCTACTACTGTAGCAGGTAGTTCTACTTCTTTTAATGCAATTGTCTCTCCAACTTTTGTATTCCATAGCCTTTCCCACGCAGTAATAGAAATATTAAGAATTTCATCTGTATTTAGAGGATACATAGATACTAATGTCTTTGTAATCTCACCCCACTCAGCAATACTTTTATCTTTATAGGGTGCACTAGTTTTCATTTGAATCCTCTAATAACTGATATGGTTTGAGTTCGAGTGCAGAAGCAATAGCAACTATATTTATTAAGCTTGGATTTCTTTCACCTCTTTCGATTGCACCAATATATGTCCTGTGCAATGAACAGAGCTCTGCTAACTTTTCTTGAGATATGCTTTTTTGAAGTCTAAACCGTTTGATGTTTTGACCTAGTATTGGACGAAAATCTTTCATACCACTAAGTTTAAAGTAATGATGACTATAAATCTACAGACTATAAGTAGCATTTTTAAAAAATGTTTATGCTTTTAGTGGTAAGATTAGAAAAAAATGGAAGAGTATGACAGTTGTTTCAAAACACTTATCTACAAAAGTTGCACCTGATAGTTTATTACATACGCCTTTACATAGTGAGAATGATTTATATTTAGAAAAATTTCAAATAATTTTAGAACAAATTACAAAGTTATTGGGTGAGCCATATTATGCAAATAATGGTTTTATACTTTTCAATGCGGATAATAAAGATGTGTTAAGTAAACTAAAAGAGAGTGATTTTAAAGTTGATTTAACAATTACTTCGCCACCTTATAATATAGGAAAAGAATACGAAACCAATTTATCTATTGGAAATTATATTAATTGGTGTCAAGAATGGATTCAGAATATTTTTGACATTACAAAGAAAAACGGCGCTTTTTGGTTAAATGTAGGTTATCTTAATGTAGACGGAAAAGGAAAAGCTATTCCTATAACTTATTTATTATGGGATAAGATAAAGTTTTTTCTGGTTCAAGAAATAGTTTGGAAATATGGTGCAGGTGTAGCAGCTAAAAAATTTTTCTCACCGAGAAATGAAAAATTTTTATTTTATGTAAAAAATGAAGAGAACTATATATTTAATTTAGATGATGTTCGAGATAAAGATGTCAAATATCCTAATCAGAAAAAAAATGGAAAACTGAGATGTAATCCACTTGGAAAAAATCCAACTGATGTCTGGGATTTTCCAAAAGTAACGAGTGGTAAAAACAGAAGTTCAAAAGAAAGAACATCACATCCTGCACAATATCCATTAAGTGTGATTGATAGAATTGTAAAAGTATCTTCAATGGAACAAGATGTGGTATTGGATCCATTTTCTGGTTCTGGAACAACAGGAATTGCCGCTATTGGTAATCATAGAATATATATTGGAATTGAAATAGATAAAAATTACTGTGATTTATCAATTAATCGGTTTGAAGATTACGAAAAAGAAAAAAAATCAATGAAGCAAACTCTTTTCTAGGCATATTAATAAAAAAAGATGAATCAATGTCAAAGGAAGAAGCTATTAAACTGCTGTTTGTGAATACCAGTATTTGCGCCCAAATACTGATGTCAAAAATTTGGCAAAACAATAGAAAAACGTTATTAGAACCCCTAAAAATAGGAATTTCAAGGGTGAAGTGCCAATCAGGGATCAAAATCATGGGGTATAATGTTCTTGAGATCACATTTTGTGATTTCAAAAGGTAGAAAAATTATGATAATAAGAAAACTATTTAAATTTGAAAACGCTCATGTCGTGCGAGGGTGCTCCACTCAGCGATGTCGTGCATCGATCCACGGACATTCGTATAAAGTCGAAGTGCTCTTCGAATCAGCCTATCTTGATCACGGGCAGATGGTGTACGATTTCGGATTGATGAAGCAGGGGATCAAAGAGCTGATAGACAGTTTCGATCATGCCGTAGCCATTTGGGACGGGGACGACGCGGAGTATATTGAAGCGATGAAGGCTCACTCGAATCGTTGGGCGATCCTTCCCGTTTCCCCCTCTTGCGAGCAGTTTAGCCGTGTTATGTTCGTTATGATTGATAAACTCGTATGGTTTACCAAAATGGTCAACGGTGAAAAGATGGTACGGCTTAACAGTATCATCGTTCATGAAACTGAGACGGGATACGCGCAGTGCTTTCGAGAAGATGCCTATTCGGAACTGATGGGGCTGATTAAATTGGAAGATATCCATTTTAGCGATGAAGTACGCCAAGGGTGGAGTGACCCGCAGTTGTGGGAGAAAGTTTTAGCGGGAGAGACGTTCGTCAACCCCGTGAGTGTTTAAAGTGTTATCAGAGAAGTTTGTTTCTCTGAACTCATGCACCAGCGTGTCGGAATAATTTTCACAACAGCATCTTTTTCAAATCCCTCCACACTCGCATCCACCATCATAAACGCGTTAGCACGTGAAAGCGGCAACACCATTCCCGGACCGAATTTTTCACTCGGGGTAAAAGAGGTTCCGTCAAACCACCCCGGGATGAGGGAACGTCTCCCTTTTTTCATTGTAAACGGTTCAGAAATTTTTGTTGTGAGGGTGGAGAGATATTTATCCGCACGACCGCTCAGCGCTAAAATAGCACTTTGTCCGAATAGCTCGAAACACAAAGCTGCCGCGAGGGGATTTCCCGGAAGATTAAGGATAACAGTATTGCCGATACGCCCGAATGTCGTCGGTTTACCCGGTTTGATGTCCACCGATTCAAAACCACTCTCAAAGCCGAGGGTTTGGAAAGCCTCTTTGGTAAAATCGGCATCCCCGACACTGACACCCCCTGAGGTGATAATCAAATCCGCGTTCAAAGAGCGCTCGATATGCTCACGGATCGACTCAAGAGAATCAGATGCCGTTCCGGTAAAGATCACCTCACACCCCAGCTCTTGCGCGCGTGCGGCGAACGTAGGGGTGTTGGTATTGTAGAGCTGATTGGCTCCCAACGCTTCATAATGCATTTTGAGTTCGTTTCCTGAAGAGAAGAGGGCAACGCGGGGACGGCGGTAGACTCTGACATGGGTGATCCCCTGTGAGGCAAGGAGAGAGATATGATGGGCATACAGCATCGTCCCCTCACTCAATAACCCCATCCCAGCTTGAATATCTTCCCCTTTGAGACGAATATGTTGTGAGGGCTTTATGGTGGAGGGGAAGGTGATTTGATCTCCGTTAACGATCACCTCTTCGATGGGGACGATTGCTTCACACCCCTGTGGGATTTTGGCACCCGTCATAATACGGATGCATTGATCTTCCACCATACGGACATCATCAGGATTACCGGCAAAAATCACACACACTTGTTGGAGTGTTTTACCCGCATCTTCAACCCGTACCGCGTAACCGTCCATCGCCGAGTTATCAAAAGAGGGGAGAGAATGGGAAGCGATAATATTTTCGCAGAGGAGACGGTGAATACCGTTTTCGATCGGTACAATCTCACTTTGTGTAGGCAAGGTAAGGGTATAAACCAGATTGAGTGCCTCTTCTACGGTGATTGCCATTGCTTCTCCTTGGGTGTATCCTTCCTCAATGCATTAAATGTTCAATCATCGGAAAGTGATTTAGGGAGTGATTATAGGCAATTTAAGGTAAAATCCCCTTTATGGAAGCTATGTATACAACCGGACTTAATATCCACTACTTCGGGGTTATTGTGTTGATGGGGGTAGTTGTGTTTAACATCGTGATGTTATCCCTCTCTCATCATCTTATCCGCTATTCTAAACGGATGCGGATTGTGATGCCGATCTCAGGCTCATTGATCGCTTTGATCCTTTTTACGGGGGCAGTGATGATGGCGGCGAAACACCTTCATTTTACCTTTGCCAATATTGCGATGATTGCTATCGCCATTATCATGATCATACTTGAAGCAAAACGGTACAAAACGCTTAAACGTAAAACCGATATTACCCAAGAGGGGGCGTTTGAACTTTATAAGAAAAAAGCGTTTCGTTTCTTGGGCATTGAGATAAGTTTACTGATTGCGATCACTTTTTGGATGATTCTACAATGAAATTTTTACTGCACAATAATGTCGGTACGAATGAATTAAGTGTCAGCGGTGATGATTATAAGTACTTAATTAAAGTACGACGTCACAAAGCGGGGGATTTAATCGCTTTTCGTTCACGTGAACGTTTGGGTGAGGAGTATCGCTATCGGTTAGAGCGAACCGATGGGCGCAATGCTTATTTTTCACTGCAAAGCCATCATCAAGCGTTGTGTGAAAATGAACGCCCCCTTCATATCGGATGGTGCTTGGTGGATCCGAAAACGATAGAAAAAACCTTGCCGATGCTTACCGAACTGGGAGTTCACAAAATCACCTTTATCCATTGTCGCCGATCACAGCAAAATTTTCGTCTCGATTTTGAGCGCTTTGAGCGTATTATGGAGAGTTCGATTATGCAGTGCGGTCGAACTTCGGTGATTGAACTGTGCGAGTCCCCTAATATAAGTACCTTTTTAAAAAACAATCCCGAAGCGGTGATTTTAGACTTTGGCGGGGAAGTGTTGGGGCGTGATGAGGTGATCGATACGGTCGTGATAGGATGCGAGGGGGGATTTGATGAGTCTGAGCGCAAATTGTTTAGCGACTATCGCGTTCGTCTGTTCCCTTCGCCTATGATTTTACGCTCTGAAACGGCGGCGGTGGCGATTGTATCAAGGTTATTGTAAAATGTGAATTTTATACGCACTGCCCACATTTTAATCACAGCATCTAACATAAACATTGCATAATTAAATCCCATTTCGCTACAATATTCACAATGAAAACACACAGCTACTATCAGCACAGCTCTTTACCTCTGCGCTCTTCGAGAGAGAGAGAGAGAGAGAGAGACTACGCGGCACTTTCGCGCATCCTATAACCTTCTAACTTTTTCCCTCGTTTCGTTATTTTCACAATCACTCAGTATCACAAACACCACATCACCCCCCTGAGCTTTACTGTCACCTAACCCCTACCACTTATAAAAACCGGAGAACCCAAATATGACTAAAACACTATCCACTATAGCCGCTGTTGCCCTACTAGGCTCAACATTGCACGCAGAGGAATCAACCCTTCCAAAACCCGAACGCAACGATCTCATCTCCGTGTACGGAGTCAACGCAAAAACCGATGCAAACCACCCCAGCCACAACGGTGGCGGGCTGTTTTATAATACCGAAGCGCTCAAAGTGATGATGGAAAACACCGCAGAGTTTTTCAAAGTGGGGACGGTGATCAAATTTAACCCTTTTGACGAAAAGCTCTACTTTAAACTCGGGGGGAACTACATCAACCAACGCCTCTACGCTCCCGATAACACCTCCGCAAAGGTCAACCAATACTCAGCGGCGTTGGGTGCAGGATATATGATCGATGATGATCTCTATGTGGAACTCGGAGGCAGTACGACCAAACTAGAGGGTTCTGCTATCGGTACGGTATACGCTATCGATGATGAGAGAACTAACCGCGCCTATGCCGAAATCGCCAAACGCTTCGATACCTCCGTAGGGACACTCGATACCACATTTAATGCGGGGCGGGTATACAAAGAGTTTACCAAAGATGAGAACAGCTACGGTGCTGGGGTCGATTATTATCCCACCTCCAATGTCAAACTGGGATATTACTATACCCACACCGATAACGCGATAGCCAACACCTATTCACTCAGCTATGGCTACCTCACCGCTTCCTACAGCGAGAGCCTCTCTCAAAAAACACATTACGCCAGTCTCGGAGTACAGTTCGCATTTAGCGATATTTCTGATCTCTCCACTTACCGTATGCCGACCAACATTAAACCGCACCTCTCCGAACTGCACGCATTCGAGCAGATGACGTTCGGTGCTAATATGAATCTCCAAAGCAGCAACGGTGTTCATCGCACGACCGCACTCACCGATAACGCGACCACCGCAAGCCCACCGACACTCGATTCGGCGACGGCTACCACGATTAACACTACCGCAGGGACATTCGCCGATACCGACGGAGTCCGTAACGTCACGGTAGTCCTCTATAGTGATGCGGGACTCACCACCCTCGTTGCTTCGAACGCCAACGGGGATTTCACAGGTCTTAGTGCAGGTACGACCTATTATGCCGTTACGAGCGGTGAAGCGTTCAATGCTGAGACGCAAACATGGGAGAGCAAACGATCTTCCGCCCTCAGTATAACTCTTGCTCAGGCGAACATCAATCTAGGTGCTTATGGAAACCTGATTGCCCCAGTATCGGTAAACGGCAACTGGTACTATTTTTGGGATCTTTCAGGTGATGGCACCAGTGCCGATGCGGGAGCACTGAATGGTGGAGTGGACTACACGACTCATAATTTTCTCGACGGACTCTTCGTGTATGATATCAACGGCGTAGCCAATACGACGGTGCAAAACGTTGACGGTAACTACGGCACAACCAACGATTATCGCTATGCCACCCTCAATGGGGTTAATCTTGCTCTTCTTACCAGCGGGACAGGATTAGCCAATGAGACTAGTTCGTACTACTTGAATGACAATGGCACTTATACCGATCTCGCGGCTATTTGGGCTGCCCATAACAGTGGCAACCAAACGAGTGGAACGCCAGTGGGGTGGCAGGATAGCATTTACTGGTCTGCTACGCCTAGTACCAACGGGCACGCCGGTGTGCTTAGCTACGACGGTAGTGTCGACGGCAGCTTCCCCGACTCCGACTCCGAGTATGTTGCGGTGCAGGTAAGGTAGGGGGGAAAATGGAAAATATAGAAAAATACTGTTTATATTTTTTGTGTCAAAGTCCTGAAGCACAAGCAGTGAATGACGATTATATCCGTTACGGGTATAATCCTATAATTCTTCCTCATGATTATTTAAAAAAATATGAGAATGTAGAGGGTGCTCTTCAGGTATTGGGACATATTTTTAAAGTAGCGGAGCAAAATACAACGAATGAGACGATCGTGCTTTTAACAGAATTGGGATTTTTGAAAGGTACGATCAATCTGATCAAATCGAATAAACATCAGTACGTGAAACAGATCGCTGAAAGAACCCGTTTTACGCCAGACATGGTTAAATGGTATCTCAGTCGGTTGGTACTACGTGGACGGACTAAGGGGAAAATAGCATGAAAATGATATCACTACAAACAGACCGTAAACATCGTAGAGTTAAAAAAGCTCGATACACACCAATCGGTGATAATACGGTACTAATAACTCAAAAGGGAAGTAGATATTATGCAGGAGAAGGTGTTGTCATGAAACGTAGACGTCGTCTTGTCTCATCGAAAACCGGAATTGTCCAGTATCGGCATAGTGTTCATGGAAAAATCATTGTCTCCGTTGCGCCGATGGATTTATCTTTGGGAATGAATCATGAAAAATTTCTCAAAAAAGCGGGGATAAATGGGCAATCATTGTTTGATTATCTCTCTGTCAATGGAGCGGTTGTCAAAGAGGATTTTGTACCGTTAGAAAAATCAGTTATGACAGATAGTGCGGCGAACAAAAGTGTTTCGATAAAACTTGATCGACTGAAACGGGAATTGATACTTCAAAATCTTCAGAGCGGATACTACACCGTTTTTGGAATTGGTACACTTCAGAAAAAAGCACGCCGAAGAATGACGAGATTGGCGAATAAAGGGAAACAACGATGAATAGGTTGCGGTTCAGGTAAGGGGAGTAAATGAATCGATGTAAGAGTATGAAGATGGCTGGGTTCGTACTGGCGATATTTATGATGGATGGATGCGATGGGGGAGCTTCTGGTTCTGCTGGAACCGTTGTTCCACCACCGAGAGAAATACCGCTATCCAAACCGCCTGTAAAAATATTGCCTGCGGTTGAGCTTGGGAAATTACTGATTGGTGAAGAAACCAATATGACGGTTATCGATAATCGAATCTATTACACAACGCATGATAATCATACGATTATTTTGAATCCTCATCAATTTATGGAAGATCAAAATATATCAGAAGTGAGTGATGAAAATATTAAACGGCAAGCTGAAGAGGCATACCAAAGACTGTTGGTCACGTATAATGAGTGCCGAGAGAAAATGTTTCGAGAGTCAACCGGAGATCTTCAAGAGGAAAATCGAATATTTATCGAATGCGTAGATACAGGAGGAATCAATGAAAACACAGAAAGTTTTATCAAAATTAAAAATGACATCAATGCTATCGGTAATAATAGTGATGTTGAGCGGTTGCAGTAGTAAAAACGATTGTTTGTTAAAGTATGACATTGCTTTAAAAGAGTGTAATACGCAAACTAAGTTTATTACAGATGAGAAATTGTATCGACAACAATACGATCAATGTTTACAAAAAAGGGGTTACACGCGAGGTAATAAAGATTGTTTTTGAAAAGTGAAGTGCTTTTTGAGGGGGGGCAAGGGGCATAAACCCCTTGGCTATACTCAATGGAGCATAGGTGCAAACAAATTGGATCCCCGATCAGGTCGGGGATGACGAGAGTAGAGTTCTTTGGAGGGCAAAAAAAAAGGTCAAGGGATGATCAAGTCCCCCGACCTTAGTTCTGCCTCTCCATTGAACACAAGAAAAGTAATGTTAGCAACAAAATTATAACAACCTATTATCAACAAGTCAAGAAGTGCCAAATGTTATGGACTAATACAATATCATTGTAAAAAAAGAAATTTTTCGTTATAATTCGCCTCCAATTATCCGCCCCCGTACGGATATAAAACTATACAGACCGACGTACAACGCCGTCGATCACAAGGCAAAACTATGAAAAAAGATCTTCACCCGAACGTTGTAGAGTGTACAGCAAGCTGCGCATGTGGTAACTCATTCACAACAACCAGCATTAAAGATACAATCCGTGTTGATATCTGCAGCGCATGTCATCCGTTTTATACCGGTTCTGAGCGTCAAGTAGACACAGCAGGACGTATCGATAAATTCAAAAAACGTTACGCACTTAATTCATAATTTGTACGCCAAAGGAATTCATCCCTTTGGCTACGCTAACGCTAAGTTTCCCTCAGCGGGAAGCTCACGTGCAGTAAACCGCACTTGAAGAGGCTCCGTGTTATCTCTTGTCCCCACTCCTATCGGAAATATTTCTGATATCTCACTCCGTTCTCTTGATGTTTTATCCACTGCCGATATTATCCTGTGCGAAGATACCCGTGTTACTAAAAAACTGATCCATTTACTCAAAGAGCGCCATAATCTTACGACGACAGAGTCCCAATTTTTGAGTCTTCATTCACACAATGAGGCGGAGTTTATTTCTAAACTCACCCCTGAATTTTTTAATGCCAATGTCGTCTATGTGAGTGATGCGGGAATGCCGGGGATCAGCGATCCGGGGCAGATGCTGGTGCGTTATTGTTTGAATCAGGGGATTGCGTATGATATTTTACCGGGAGCAAATGCGGCATTGACCGCGTTTGTAGCGAGCGGATTTGTAGAGACGAAAATGCTTTTCTTCGGCTTTTTGCCCCATAAGGGAAACGACAGAGCATCGGCGCTTCAAGAAGCACTCTTTAACGGATACACAACGATACTGTATGAGTCACCGAAACGTCTTGATAAATTACTTATCGAACTCTCCGTTGCGGTTCCTGAGCGTCAAATCTTTTTGGCCAAAGAGTTGACGAAGCGGTACCAGCGATTTTACCGAGGTATTGCCTCCGAACTAATCCCTCAAATGGAAAAAGAGATACGAGGAGAGTGGGTTGTGGTGATTGAAGCCTCTGAAACCAAAGGCTCATCGTTGAGTGAACAAGATATCCTCTCTCTCGATATCCCCAAAAAAGCGGCCTCCAAACTGATCGCCCGCATTACCGGCGAAAATCCCAAAGAGTGCTATACACGCCTCTTACAATCTTAGGATATAATACTTCATGCTTATTTATGGAAAACAACCGGTTTATTACGCAATAGAACGTCATCGAGAGCGAATCAAAGTTCTCTATTTGGCAAAAGAGGTCGATAAAAAAGAGTACTCATCCCTCATGAAAATGGGTTTTGAGATTAAACGTATCCCTGAAAAAGCGGCACAGTCGATGGTCAAGGGGGGGAATCATCAGGGCTTTATCGCCGAGATATCTCAAGTGGTACCGTATGCGTCACCGTTTCTCAAAAAATGTGATTTCATCGTGGTCTTGAGCTCTATTACCGACATGGGCAATATTGGTTCCCTCATCCGAAGTGCGTATGCCCTAGGGGTTCAGGCACTGGTCATCAGCGGTATTAAAGAGCCGAATTTAGAGGCGATGATCCGAACCAGCAGCGGTGCCGCACTTGATATGCCGTTAGTGATTGTTCATAATATCCATGATGTGCTCCATGAACTGAAGCAATCAGGCTTTCAGGTCTACGGTGCGGTTATGGATGGCGTGGATGTGCGGGAAGCGGCATTTGCCGCAAAACGGGTTTTGGTTCTGGGGAATGAGGGAGAGGGGCTTAGCGGCAGAGTCCAAAAGAGCCTCGATGTCGGTATCTCTATCCCTATGGCGCATGATTTTGATTCTTTAAATGTCGGTGTAGCCGGCGCAATCTTAATGGAGAGAATGAGATGAAACAATGTAACACGTTCGAAGATTTACAGGCTCTGGGGACAGAGAAAATTCATGAGCGAACCCATATTTCTCGTGATAAAGTAGAGTTGGTTATGACCAAATCTTACAGTGAAATAGGGCGCGTCCAGTTCATGGGCTACATATCAATCTTAGAGCGTGAATACGACATTGATCTTAGCGGGATTAAAGAGGAATACACTGAGTTTTGCCGTAACAATGCGGATATGCTTCTACCAAAGCAATCGGTAATATTGCAATCTACTTCCAATTCCAAGCCTAAATGGGTAGTGGCAGGGATGCTTTTAATCATCTTGCTGATGGCAGGCGGATACTTTTTACAGGGAAAAATGTCCACGGAACCGAGTGAAGGTGTTATGAATCTTACTACCTTGGCCGTAGAGGTTTCGGACGAGATGAAGGATACCAATCTCAGTGAAAACAATGAGACGAATCTAACCGCTAGTAGCATGGTAACTTCGGAAGTAAATCAAAGCAGTGTGGCACCTGCACCTATAGCTGCTGCCAAGCCTTTAGCGTCGTCTACACAGCTTATTATCCATCCGAAGTTCAAAGTATGGTACGGGATAATCGATCTCTCAAACGGGGCAAAAACCCAAAAAATTACGGGTGACCCTATTATCATCGATAGTACAAAAAGTTGGTTGATTGTATTGGGACACGGACGAGTCGAGATCGAATATCCTGAGGGAAAAACCCTTTTAAATGATAAAAATACCGTCCATTTTGTCTGTGAAAAAGGGGCATTGAAACAAATCACCCAAAAAGAGTTTATTGAACGAAACGGCGGAAAAAACTGGTAAAACGGTGGTTATGAAATATTTTTTCACTCTTCTTTGTACCCCACTTCTCCTCTTGGGGGGCTCCATTAATACACATATCTCTTTTTCGGGTAATGCAACGCTCAGCGTACGAACAATCAATCAGGCTTTTAATGCAATAGGGTATAAATTGGATATCAATACACTTGATGTTCAAAACAGTTCTGGCGAATTGAGCGGTACCGCCATCGGCACTAAAGGGTTTAACCCCACTGCTTTAAGTGAAAATCTCAAAGAACAAGGTATTAAGATAGAGAAAGCCCACTTAGATAAGAGTGATCTTACTATGACTCTTGATACCCTAAACGCACAGTGGAATCTTCCGCTCCTTGGGAGTGATGAGGGGACTGAGCTCAAGAGGGTGAATGTTGCTCAGTGGTTTCGTGTCGAAGAGGGACAACATATCCGTATCATCCCCCCTTATGTAGGAGAATGGTATCCCGATGTTGCCGTATTGGATGCTTCCATGTCTCTTTTATCCTCCTTTCGCTCCTTAGAACCTAAAGAGGAGTTGGAATTTGAACTTCCTCAAGGTGCCTATTATTTGAAAATTTCCAATGCACAGGGGATGAAAGTTTTAAAAGAGGGGATGTGGATCGAGTCGATGAGCCGTGGACGATAAGTGGTCGCATTATAGTTAAACTAAGTCTCTTATGTTAAAATGGCGCAATTTTTTAATCACAGGTTGTAGCCATGTTTGATGAAATCCAATTTGACCGGATTAAACGCCTCCCAAAATACGTATTTGCCGAAGTAAACGAGCTTAAAATGGCACGTAGACGCTCAGGTGCCGACGTTATCGATTTCAGTATGGGGAATCCCGACGGCGATACTCCTGAACATATTCGTAAAAAATTGGTTGAATCGGCAGAAAAAACCAAAACTCACGGTTATTCGGTTTCCAAAGGGATCCCAAAGCTTCGTCAAGCGATTTGCGACTGGTACAAACGTCGTTATGATGTCGATCTCGATCCCGATACCGAAGCAGTTGCTACTATGGGATCTAAAGAGGGATATGCTCATTTAGCGTATGCCATCACCAATCCGGGTGATGTTGTCGTTGTCCCCGATCCTACCTATCCGATCCATTCGTACGGCTTTATTTTGGCAGGGGGAAATGTTCAGAAAATGAAACTTCCGTTTGATGAAGATTATAAAGTCGATGAAGACCTCTTTTTCGAGCGTTTGGAAGAAGCCTTTCATGTCTCCTTTCCAAAACCAAAATACGTCGTCGTAAACTTTCCCCATAATCCGACCACGGCGACGGTAACACCGGAATTTTATGTTCGTCTTGTCGAAATGGCGAAACGTGAGCGTTTTTATATTATCAGCGATATCGCCTACGGGGATTTGACGTTTGATGGCTATAAAACCCCATCGATCCTCTCGGTTCCGGGGGCAAAAGATGTTGCGGTTGAAGCGTTCACCCTCTCAAAAAGCTACAACATGGCGGGATGGCGTGTCGGTTTCTTCGTCGGAAACGCAAAATTGATCGGTGCACTCCAAAAGATCAAAAGCTGGTTGGATTATGGGATGTTTACCCCTATCCAAGTTGCCGCTACCGTTGCCCTCACAGGTGATCAAACATGTGTTCAAGAGATTACCGACAAATACGATCATCGTCAAAATGTTTTGATCGAGGCATTTAACCGAGCCGGATGGCCGGTACGCCGTAATCAAGCCTCGATGTTCGTATGGGCTAAAATTCCTGAGTGTGCCATTCATATGGGGAGTTTGGAATTTTCAAAGCGTCTCTTGGTTGATGCAAATGTTGCGGTAGCTCCGGGGATCGGTTTCGGCGATTACGGCGATGAGTATGTCCGTATTGCATTGATCGAAAATGATCAGCGTATTCGACAAGCGGCAAAAAATATCAAACAATTTTTGAGTACTTTGAATTGTAAGGCACCTGAGTGACACGTGTCGGTGTTATCGGAGTCGGTACGGTAGGGCGTGCCGTCGTACAGATTTTAGAAGAGAACAAAAATATTATTACGGCACGTTCGGGTGATGAGATCGTAGTGAAAAGCGGCGTAGGGCGTGATCTCTCAAAACTTTCCGACCTCACTATTTCCCTTTCGCAAAACCCGTATGATATCGTCGATGATCCCGAAATTGATATTGTCGTAGAACTTATGGGGGGGATAGAACTTCCCCTTGAGATTGTTAAAAAGGCACTTCAGAACGGTAAAGCCGTTGTAACGGCAAACAAAGCTCTTTTGGCATACCATCGTTATGAGCTTCAAGATATTGCCGGAGAGATACCGTTTGAATTTGAAGCGAGTGTGGCCGGGGGTATCCCGATCATCAATGCGTTGCGCGATGGATTATCTGCCAATCATATCCTTTCTATTATGGGAATAATGAACGGTACGTGTAATTTCATGCTGACGAAAATGATGAATGAAGGGACCCCATTCGCCGAGGTGTTAGCCGAAGCGCAAGCGCTGGGCTATGCCGAAGCCGATCCGACGTTTGATATCGGCGGATTTGATGCGGCACATAAACTTCTTATCCTTGCCTCGATTGCTTATGGTATTGATGCGAAGCCCGAAGAGATTTTGATCGAAGGGATCGAGGGGATCACCCTTGCTGACATCGCGTTTGCCAAAGAGTTCGGATATACGATCAAGCTTTTGGGAATCGCAAAGCGTGATGATGCCGAGGTAGAACTGCGTGTTCATGCGGCATTGGTTAAAGAAGATGCCATGATCGCCAAAATCGACGGTGTGATGAACGGTATCAGTGTTGTCGGCGATCGTGTCGGTGAAACTCTCTATTACGGTCCGGGTGCGGGAGGTAATGCAACGGCGAGTGCGGTAGTGGCTAATATCATCGATATCGTCCGCTCGGGAAAACGCTCTCCGATGCTCGGATTTAATCATCCGCTTGAAGAGGGACTTCATCTTAAAAACAGTGATGATATCTGTTCTAAATACTATCTTCGTCTCCGTGTCTCGGATAAGCCGGGAATCTTGGCGCAGATTACGAGTCTTTTTGCCGATGAAGCCATTTCGATCGAAGCCGTTATTCAGCGCCCTTCTGAAACCGAATGTGCCCATCTCCTCTTTGCTACCCATGAAGCGACGGAACGCGCCCTTCACGGTTTAATGACAAAACTCGAAACGCTGGACGCTGTTCTAGAGACCCCTTTCATGATACGAATCGTCTGAAGACGATTTCGTATCCTTCTTCTCTTTTATACCTTAATAAAAATTTAACCTTATTTACTGTATTATACGCGTCCACTTTGCCCTCTCGGACAAATAGAATTGAATGTTTATAACTGCGTTCAATCGTAGTTACAAGTATTGGTGCGATCAATCTCACCTACGAGAAGCAAGTGATTTAAATCAACGGAGCCTACCGATGAAAGTACGTTCTTCAGTGAAGAAAATGTGCGATGATTGTAAAGTCATCAAACGTAAAGGGATTGTTCGCGTAATCTGCAAAACCCCAAAACATAAACAAAGACAAGGATAAGCATGGCACGTATTGCTGGTGTGGACTTACCTAAGAAAAAACGTTTGGAGTATGCATTAACTTATATCTATGGTATCGGTTTACATACTTCACGCAAAATTTTGGATGCTACAGGGCTCGATTACAACAAGCGTGTATTCGAACTCAGCGAAGATGAAGCGGCAACGCTTGCTAAAGAGATCCGAAGCAGCGGTATCGCTGTAGAGGGTGACCTTCGTAAACAAGTTGCTATGGATATTAAAGCGTTGATGGATCTTGGTTCTTACCGTGGTCTTCGTCACCGTAAAGGTCTCCCATGCCGTGGTCAAAAAACCAAAACCAATGCTCGTACGCGCAAAGGTAAAAAGAAAACCGTCGGCTCAGCCACAAAGTAAGGGATTAGAGTATGGCAAAAAGAAAAGCAACCCGTAAAAAAATCGTAAAGAAGAATATTGCTCGAGGTATCGTACATATCTTGGCTTCATTCAACAATACCCTTGTAACGGTAACAGATGAAATGGGAAATATGATCGCATGGAGTTCGGCTGGTGCCCTTGGTTTCAAAGGTTCTAAAAAGTCAACTCCGTTTGCTGCTCAACAAGCAGTAGAATCTGCGATGGAAAAAGCAATGGTCCACGGAATTAAAGAAGTGGGAATTAAAGTTCAAGGTCCAGGTTCTGGCCGTGAAACAGCAGTTAAAAGTGTTGGTGCGATTGAAGGTCTACGTGTCTCTTTCATGAAAGACGTTACTCCACTACCACACAATGGATGTCGTGCGCCTAAGCGCCGACGAGTCTAAGGAGTTTAGCAATGGCAAGATATAGAGGACCCGTAGAAAAAATCGAAAGAAGATTCGGTGTAAGCCTTGGACTAAAAGGTGAGCGTCGTCTTGCAGGTAAAAGTGCCCTTGACAAACGTCCTTACGGACCAGGACAACACGGTCAACGCCGTACAAAAATTTCTGAATACGGTACACAGCTTCGTGAAAAACAAAAAGCGAAATTCATGTACGGTTTGAGCGAAAAACAAATGCGTTCATTGTTCGGTGAAGCAAAACGTCGTACAGGTAACACCGGTACGAACTTGGTAATGCTTCTTGAGCAACGTCTTGACAATGTTGTTTACCGTATGGGATTTGCAACGACTCGTCGTTTTGCACGCCAATTGGTAAACCATGGTCACGTATTGGTTGACGGGAAACGTGTTGATATTCCATCTTACCGCGTAAAACCGGGTCAAAAAGTAGAAATTCACGAGAAAAGTAAAAAGAACAACCAAATCGTTCGCGCGATTGAGTTGACCAACCAAACCGGTCTTGCGGCATGGGTTGACATCGATCAAGATAAAGCGTTCGGTATTTTCACACGTCTTCCAGAGCGTGAAGAGGTTGTTATTCCAGTTGAAGAACGTCTAATCGTCGAGCTTTACTCGAAATAATCATTAAAGAAAGGGCGTTCAGCATGAAAAAAATTAAGACATCACCGCTTCTTCCGAAAGAGTTTGTCGTCGAGCAAATCAGCGCGAACGAAGCGAACATTATTGCTTATCCGTTTGAAACCGGATTTGCAGTTTCACTCGCCCATCCGATCCGTCGCTTTTTGCTAAGCAGCTCGGTTGGATTCGCACCGATCGGTATTAAAATCGAGGGTGCTAAGCATGAGTTTGACTCAGTGCGCGGTATGCTCGAAGACATTTCGGATTTCATCATTAACCTCAAAGGGATCCGTTTCAAGTTGAAAAACGGTCTTAAAGAGAAAGAGATCACTTACAGTTTTGCAGGCCCTTGTGAAATCAATGGAAGTGATTTGGATAATGATGATGTCGAAGTGGTAACCCCAAATTCATTCTTAGCTACATTGAATGAAGATGCAACGTTAACGTTCAGCATTAAAATTCATCAAGGTATCGGATACGCTCCGAGCGAAGATGTACGGGATATTTTGGGTGATGGATACATTGCGTTAGATGCCTATTTTACTCCGGTTCGCCGAGCAACATACGCTATTGAAAACGTTCTTGTTGAAGACAACCCGAATTTTGAAAAAGTGGTTATCAATATCGTTACCGACGGACAAATTTCTCCGGTAGACGCTTTTAAAAATGCATTGGAAGTAATGTATGCTCAAATGGCTGTGTTTAACAGTGAAGTGAGCATCAAAGCTCCTGCTGCAACTGAGCGTGGCGACGAACATCCTGAACTTAAACGTTTGGGTGCACGTATTGAAGACCTTGGATTGAGTGCACGCAGTTTCAACTGTTTGGATCGCTCAAACATCAAATACATCGGCGAAATCGTTATGATGAGCCAAAATGATTTGAAAGAGGTTAAAAACCTCGGCAAAAAATCGTTTGAAGAGATTTTAGAAAAAATCACGGAATACGGTTACACTGTCGGGCAAGATTTGGCTGATGATCTCATCGGTGCAATCAAAAAGAAAATCGAAGCTGAATAAGCTTACTATAAAAGAGGAAGTATCATGAGACATCGTCACGGATACCGCAAGCTAGGTCGAACGAGCGCACATCGTGAAGCTTTGTTGACCAACCTTAGCATTGCGTTGATTGAACACGGTAAAATCGAAACTACGTTGATTAAAGCAAAAGAACTTCGTTCATTCGCTGAAAAATTGATTACAACTGCACGTGCCGGTGATGCTAACGCTCACCGCGCTGTGTTTGCTGTATTGCAAAACAAAGAGGCGACGAAATTACTTCTTAATGAAGTTGCCCCTAAATATACTGAGCGCAACGGCGGGTATACCCGTATCGTTAAAACTCGTATCCGCCGTGGTGATGCTACACCAATGGCATACATTGAACTCGTTTAACGAGTTCAATAACCCATCAACCCCTTAAATCGAGCTTCACTCGAAAACTACCCTATTTGCATTAGTACATGTTTAGTCCACTTCTTATACTATAACGCCATATTTGAGCTTTAAAAGGTACGATAACCATGATTCCATTTAGTGATGAAGAATTGATGCAACCGGTTCGGAATGTCATTGATAAAATACGTCCAAATCTTGCATTAGACGGCGGAGATATAGCATTTTTAGGTATAAAAAATGGTACAGTATATGTACAACTTCAAGGTGCGTGCATTGGATGCTCAAGCAGTGGAAATACTTTGAAATACGGCGTTGAACGTCAGTTGCGGATGGATATTCATCCGGAATTGGTCGTCATCAATGTACCACACGGTATGGAACATCAAATCGACGCACTATAATTTAGTCTGATTGTGCCGATATTAATAGAAGAAGAGGAGGGATTAATAATGAAAACAATCAATTTAACAAAAACCCTCAAACAAGCAAACGAACATTTTTTGGCGGGTCAATACACGGAAGCACTTCGAGATTACTCTTTAGCCCTTAAAGATTATCCGGAGTCTAAAGAAGCGTATAACGGTGCGATTCTATCCGATATGGCGATGAGCGGAGAGAGTGCCGGAGAAGCACTTTTTGACTACTATACGATATTACGAAGTGAAGATACCGATTCTGCGGACATTATTATCTCTGAAATTTTAGAGACGATGGACGGAACAATGGAACAACTTTCCGGGTTGTTTGATGAGACCGTGAAGCAGCGTTTGGCGTATGAAGACGGTATTATGTATACGGAATTTAAAGAGCTGGTAGAAAGTGATAATGACTTTAACCGTATTTTTGAAAATATAATGTTTTCAACCCGAGTCATTATTACCGAAAAAGAGGATTTTGTCGATTTTTTGGATAATTTGATCGATCATGGGTATAAGGAGATGGCACTGAGCTATCTTGAGAGCGCTCTTGGTGTCTATCCGAACGATCGACAGCTTCGCAATTTATTACGACGTTTAGCCAAGGGGAAAAGCATTGAAAATTGAGATTGAAGCTCAGCCTTATCGATACATAAGTGAAAATTCGAGTGATTGCGGCAGTGAATGCGCTTTTTTAATTACAAAACAAAATGAGAGATACAAAGAAGATGCGATTGCACGCGGTGCACACTCGATCATAACTCCGGATGAGTGTTGGAAGCTTTTCGGGCTGGATCGGATATGTGTTATCGGAATTACCGGAACAAACGGCAAAACGACAACGGCGAGTGCTATCTACTCATTGATGCTCGATTTGGGGCACAAAGCAGCGATGCAAGGGACACGCGGATTTTTTATGAATGACGCTCCCGTAGAGGGAAAAACATTAACCACACCGAGCGTACTTAATACCTATCGGCATATGGCACATGCGATTGCCGCAGGATGCGAATATTTTATTATGGAAGTGAGCTCTCACGCTATTGAGCAAGAGCGAATTGCCGGCATTACATTCGGTCTTAAAGTTTTGACCAACATCACCCAAGATCACCTTGATTATCATGAGAGTATTGAAGAGTACACCCGTATCAAAAACCTCTTTTTTCAAGACGAGACAAAGAAACTAATCAACAAAGATGAGGCGAAAGCGCAGTTCAATTTTAAAAATGCTTTTACCTACGGTGTTGAAAATCCCGCAACCTATAAAATTATTGCTTATTCTCTCAATAACGGTGTCAGTGGTGTCTTAAAATATTTTGAAGAGCATACCCCTTTTGCCTCTTCGTTGCACGGTTTTTTCAATCTTTACAATATTACCGCCGCAATGGCGGCAGTCCATTTGGTGACCGAAGAGAGCTTAGAGAAAATTGCCGATGCGGTTGAGAACTTCGGCGGTGTGAGCGGACGGATGGAAGTGGTGAGTGAAAATCCACTTGTTATTGTTGATTTTGCCCATACTCCCGATGGAATGGAACAAGTCCTCAATGCTCTTAAAGAGAAAGAAGTGCTCGTAGTATTCGGTGCAGGCGGTGATCGTGATCGAACCAAACGCCCTATGATGGGTAGAGTCGCCAGTTCTTATGCCAAAAAAGTTTATGTTACCAGTGATAATCCCCGTTTTGAAGATCCGGATACTATTATCGAAGATATTTTGGCGGGAATTGAAGACAAAAGCAACGTTTATGTTGATGTTAATCGCCGCAGTGCCATAGCACAAGCGCTCAAAGATCGCAGCGGAGATGAAGTTGTTTTGATTTTGGGCAAAGGGGATGAGACGTCTCAAATCATTTACGATCAGCATCTCCCTTTTGATGATCGTAGTGTTGCAAAAGAGTTATTGGCACAAATGTAAATTGCCCTAAAGCTCCCCTTAAAGAGTATGACTGCATGGTGGAGCTTAATAACCACGCGTTTATTTTGGCTATAATGCCGTAATTATTTTCCGGTGAATATATTCACCGAATCCATAAGGAGCAGCTGATGGGTCTTCCACAACCGGCGTTTTATATTTTCAAGTGTGAACAAAGCTCCCCTCCCGGGATGCCAAAACCGAGTTGTGTCAATCCGCAAACTCAGGATTTGTTTCAGCATTTGGCACAAACATTGATGCAAAAAGGTTTGATCGCTACGGTACAGCCGATTCGTACTTCATGTATGAATCGCTGTAATGTTGGACCTATTATGCTCGTTGAACCGGGACATGTCATGTATGCAGGGCTTACAAAAGAGAAAATTAACGAAATTATCGATCGTCATATTATCGGTGGCGAAGTGGTTCAAGAGTACGTAATCCCTGCAGAATTGTGGGATGCACCGATCACTCCGGCTGATATGATGAAGCAGATGGGCAGATAAGCAATGTTGATCGAAATGCTTTACAGTAAAATCCACCGTGCTACGGTAACGGATGCGAATCTTAACTATGTCGGCTCGATTACGGTTGATGAAGAGCTTTTGGAAGCGTCTAAAATGCGTGTAGGACAAAAAGTTGAAATCCTTAACATCAATAACGGTGAGCGGTTTTCAACCTATATTATTCTCGGCGAACGGGGACAGCGGGATATTTGCCTTAACGGGGCCGCGGCACGTAAAGTACATAAAGGCGATAAAATCATCATCGTTGCGTATGCAACCTACAATGATCAGGAACTTGAAAACTACAAACCGACCGTCGTTTTAGTCGATGATGAGAACGCTATCACCGACATAATTGAGAAGATATAAGCTCTCGCATGATACTATTTCGCTAAAAAATAGTGGGATAAATATGAAGCAGTTTGAAGCGTTTTTGGCATCACACCTTCCTAGTGTTCCAAGTTTTCATCCCCATTATGAGTTATCTTTACGTCAAATGCTCACGGGAGGGGGAAAACGATTCCGTCCTGCTCTCCTTTTAGGGGTTGTTCGAGCCTATAACCCCCTCTTAACCCAAAGTGCTTACCATGTGGCATTGGCGATTGAATTGCTTCATACCTACTCTTTGATTCATGATGATCTCCCTGCCATGGATAATGCCGATTTGCGACGAGGTATTCCGACACTGCATAAAACCTATGATGAAGTGAGCGCTATTTTAGCGGGAGATGCCCTTAATACGTATGCATTTGAAGTACTCTCCAATGCACCGCTCTCCGATCGCGTCATAGTTAAATTAGTTCACTCCCTCGCTCACAACGGCGGTGTAGCGGGGATGGTTTTGGGTCAGGCGATTGATTGCTATTTTGAGAATTACCGCCTCGAATTGGATCAAGTGAAGATGCTCCATATTCATAAAACGGGGAAACTGATCGCTGCATCTCTTCAAATGGGAGCATTCATTGTGGGACGCTCTGACATCGCGAACGAATTATATGATTTCGGAATTGATTTGGGGCTGTTGTTCCAAATCCAAGATGATATTTTGGATGTTACCCAAGATGATGAAAAAGCGGGGAAAACAACCAACAATGATGAAGCTAAAAATAGTTTTGTAACGCTGCTTGGCTTTGAGCGGGCGATGGAAGAAGCGAATACTTTAGCAGATAAAATAACACAAAGAATGGAAAGTTTTGATGAGAATTTGCAGCGTGAATTGTCACCAACACTTAACCACTACATTAACCGACACAAGGACTAAATCATGAGTAATGCAATGCGCCAAAAAATGGCAGATACAATCCGCTTTTTAGCGGCAGATATGGTTCAGCAAGCCAATTCAGGACATCCGGGCGCACCGATGGGATTAGCGGATATTGCCGTAGTTCTCTCTGAGCACATGAACCACAATCCGAAAAATCCGAAATGGCTGAATCGTGACCGTCTTGTTTTCTCAGGCGGCCATGGGACAGGGCTTATTTATTCCCTTTATTATCTGTGGGGATACGGATTGGAGATTAAGGATCTACAAAACTTCCGCCAGCTCGATTCCAAAACTCCGGGACACCCTGAGTTTGGTCACACGGCAGGGATTGAGATCACCACAGGACCTTTGGGGCAGGGGATAGCCAATGCCGTCGGTTTTGCGATGGCGTCTGCATATGTCGGAAACAAAGTTAACTCGGAAACGGCCGAATTGATCGACCATAATGTCTATTGTTTGTGCGGTGACGGTGACTTGGAAGAGGGGATCAGCTACGAAGCGTGTTCCATCGCAGGGCACATGGGATTGGATAATCTGGTATTGATTTACGATTCAAACCGTATTACGATCGAGGGATCGACTGAGCTCAGTCTCAGTGAAAATATGAGAGACCGTTTCGAGTCTCAAAACTGGGCAGTCTTGGAGATTGACGGACACAACTTTGATGAAATCGACAGTGCATTGACCCAAGCCAAAACGATCAGTCGTCCAGTACTTATTATCGCCAACACCGTTATCGCCAAAGGGGGCGGTAAAATGGAAGGGTCTCACCATGCACACGGTGCCCCTTTGGGACACGATGTCATAACAACGGCTAAATGTACAGCAGGTTTTGATCCTGAGAAGACATTTTGTGTTGAAGAAGATATTTTAGAGCGTTTCCGATGCGCTATAGAAAAAGGAGATCTAGCAGAACGCGAGTGGAATCACCGTCTTAAAGAGCTGCCGCTTTCGGAACAAAATGAAGCGTATGAGCAGTTAATGAACCCTGATTTCAGCCGTATCCAATGGCCTAGTTTCGAAAAAGCGGATGCGACCCGTAATACAAACGGAATTATTCTGAATGCGATTGCAAAAGCAATTCCGGGATTCTTAGGTGGATCGGCTGACCTCGGCCCCTCTAATAAAACGGAACTTGCCAATATGGGTGATTTCCCTAAGGGTAAAAACATCCATTTCGGTATCCGTGAGCACGCGATGGCCTCCATTACAAATGCGATGGCATTATACGGACCGATTATGCCGTTTAGTGCAACCTTCTTTGTTTTCAGCGATTATCTAAAACCATCCGCCCGTATTGCGGCGTTGAGCGGTATCCAACACTTCTTTATTTGGACGCATGACAGTATCGGTGTCGGTGAAGACGGCCCTACCCATCAGCCGATCGAGCATTTGAGTCAGTTTAGAGCATTACCGAATTTCTACGTCTACCGTCCGGCGGATGGTGTGGAAAATGTCAAATCTTGGCAAAAAGCCCTTTCGATGAAACACTCACCATCAGCCTTTGTCTGTTCACGCCAAAATCTTCCGTTGCTCCCTACCGCGGTTCACGGAGATGTTGAAAACGGCGGATACCTATTGGTAGAACGTAAAGATGCAACCGTGACCTTGATGGCATCGGGTTCTGAAGTCGGTTTGGCAATCGAATCTGCCGAACTCCTCTCATCACGCGGAATTGCCGCTAACGTTGTGAGTGTTCCGTGTTTTGACTTATTGTTGGAACAACCGCAAAGTTACATCGATACTATTATCAAAACAGGAACAAAACGTGTTGCGATTGAAGCGGCACGAGGTCTTGAATGGTACCGTTTTGCCGATACCGTCATTGCGATGGATGGGTTCGGTGCGAGTGCACCGGCCGATAAACTGTTTGAGAAATTCGGATTTACTGCGGAAGCCGTTGCGGCAAAAATCTAATGCAGGATTCTCCTGAATATTTAGAGAAGAAGCGTTTTTTTGATTCGCTGATTACCTTGTACGGCCGCAATGTCGCGGTCGAAGTATTGCGTGATGATGCGGTACAGATCCATAAGCTTCATCTCTCCAAAAGCAACCGCACCGATGAGACAATTGAAGAGATTATGGCGTTAGCCGAGATGCGCGGTGTGGAGATCAAATACCACACTAAAGAGTCACTTTCTCGTATCTCTAAAAACAGTGCACAAGATCAAGGGGTTGCTATCGATGTGGTATCCCGCAATTACCGAAGTGCCGCCAATATCGAAACCGATTTACCGAACTCTTTCCGCCTTTTAGCGTTGGATGGGATCAACAACCCCCAAAATCTTGGAATGATTGTCCGTTCCGCTGCGGCGAGTAAGATCGACGGGATTGTACTGCCCCGTCGCAACAGCACAAAGCTCTCTCCTTTGGTGATGAAAGCCTCAGCGGGGACATTGTTTAAAATACCGATCTATTATTGTGAAGATTTGTCTGAAATTTTAGGGCTGAGAGATACGGCAATCATTACCCTCTCCTCTCATGCCAAAGAAGATATTCATACACTGAAAATTCCGTCTCGCGCTATTTTTGTGTTAGGTAATGAATCTGAAGGGGTCAGCGATGCGGTGATGCGTGCCTCGACCCACAGTGTATCGATAGAAATGCATCGCGGAGTGGAGTCACTCAATGTTGCCGTAACAGCAGGGATCGTTAGTTTCCTGCCATAAGGGAATAAGGTCGGCGGATATCAGAAATAACTTCTCCGACACTCATGTGCCGGCTTTTTCGCAAAAACTCCCGTCCCTGAAAAAAGATAAGCACCGTAGGAATCGTAAAAACGGTAAAATGGGATGCGATTTCAGGGGTTTCAGCGATATCGATACTTTCAATAACAAAAGTTGGAAATTCTGTCCTAATCGCCTCAACCAATTTTGGTTTTAGGGCATGACAGACGTTACAGGTGGGTGCGCTAAAATAGAGCATGACCGCATCATTCGTATTTAGGGTTTGGTTGAGTAGTTCTAAGGTTTGCATAAAAGGATTATAATGAAATTCAGTCGTGCTTATGTTGAAATAACCAATGTTTGCGGACTCTCATGCAGTTTTTGCCCTCCGAAAACAAAACCGTCCACAACGATGGAACTCCCATTTTTTAAAAAAGTAGTCGAAGAGTTATTTCCGTATACAAATGAAATTGCGCTCCATGTGATGGGTGATCCAATGGTGTTGAGTAATGTGGGAGAGTATCTTGATATTGCGCATCACGTTGGATTAAAAGTAATGATAACCACCAGCGGATTTTATCTCGATTCCATCCGTCGTAAACCCCTTTTTCACCCTTCTCTTCGGCAGATCAATATCTCTCTCAACAGTTTCAATAAAAACAGTGTTTCAAGAACCTTTGAAAGCTATATGGAGCCTATTTTAGAGTTGTGTGATGAGAAACTTTCCACAAATAGCGATTTTTTTATCAATTTGAGACTTTGGAATTTGGATGATGAGAGAAGTGAGAACGCTTTTAATGAACGATTGTCTGAACTTTTGGAGAGCCATTTTGATTTGGCGGAGGGGATGATTGCCTCTTTGATTAGCGGAGAGCGCCAATCGATTCGATTGGCCTCCAAAATACTGCTCCATTTTGATCACTATTTTGAATGGCCGAATCTGGAGAATGCGTTTGTCGGTGATGGCTATTGCCAAGGATTGAGCAAGCAAATAGGGATTTTATCGGATGGTCGTGTAGTACCGTGTTGCTTGGACTCAGAAGGGATTATGGAACTGGGTAACCTTAGAGAGACAAATTTGGGTAAAATTCTGACATCAAAACGCTCTTCCGCGATAACTGACGGTTTTTCCAAGGGAATCTGCAGTGAAGAGTTGTGCCAAAAGTGCTCCTATAAAGGGCGATTTAACAAAGAGGAGTAGGCTCATGATTAAATGTTATGTCCGTAATGAAAATGCGATAGCGTTTATCGATACAATGTCAGAACTCGATGGAGAAGTAATCGATAAAGTTATTTGGATCGATATGCTGATGCCGACGTATGATGAGATCGTTTTTATTGAGAATACGTTCAATATAAAATTTCCGACCAAACAAGAGACGGAAGAGATTGAAATCAGTTCACGCTACTGGGAAGAGTCTGATCGGATTGAGATCAACAGCTATTTTTTAGTCACCAGACCTGAGAGTTCTCACAATGAAACCGTCTCTTTTATCCTTTACCGTGATTTATTGATCTCTATACGCTACACTTCACTTTATACGTTTGATGAATTTAACCGAAAATTTTTCGCTACTCCGAAACAGTTTGAGACAGGATATGATATCTTTTGCCAAATTTTAGATATTAGAATTGATGCGGATGCAGATATTATTGAAAAGTTATCAAAAGATATTACTCGAGTCCGAAAACATGTTTTGACTGATTATACCAATGAAGATGAAGAAATTTTGGAACGAATCTCTTCATTGGAAGATCTGAATATGCAGCTTCGCGAAAATTTGAACGACAAGCAGCGAATATTGAGTTCCTTTTTAAAATCCAGTAAATACAAACATGCATTAAAACATGATGTTACAATCATGCTAAAAGATATCAAATCGCTGATTGATTATACCGATTTTAATTTTGAGAGGCTTGATTACCTTCAAAATATTTTCGTCGGTGTATTGAGCATTGAGCAAAATAAAGTTATCAAGATGTTTACGATTGTGAATGTTGTATTTCTACCGCCAACCTTGATAGCAAGCATATACGGAATGAACTTTGATCTTCTTCCTGAGCTTCACTGGAAATATGGGTATTTAATGTCTATCGGTATGATGATTATCTCATCTATTTTACCGGTATATATATTTAAACGAAAAGGGTGGATTTGATCCTATCATTGATTATGGTATGATTCTTTCTATTACTCTCTTATAATAAGGATAAAGACTTGGACAGGCGGATACGCTATTTTATTGAAGACTATTGGGATATTTTTATCGGTATTATCTCTATTGCTCTTGCTTTTATTTTTCATGCACAGCATGATTCTCTTATGGCGACACTGTTCGCCGCGGTCGGTATTGCCGCCCTTTCCCTGACCGTTGCCGAAGTGGCTGATATCCTCTCTGAACGCCTTCAAGAACCGTATGGCAGTTTTGTTCTCACTTTTAGTGCCGTAGCGGTTGAAATCATCCTTCTGTATGTTATTTTGTTGGAGGTCAAACACTCTCCCGAAGTATTAGAGACGGTTAAGGGGGGGATTATTTCCGCTGTAATCGTCGATTTAAATGTACTTTTAGGGCTTGCGGTATTTTTAGGGGGATTGGCCTATACGCAGCAGCAGCACAACAAAGAGACCTCCAGCGCCTACAGCACCGTCTTGTTTGTCGCATCGAGCGCTTTGTTGGTGCCGGGGCTGTTGAGCCATACCGAACATGGAAGTGAATCCTTAACCCAAGTCAGCCATTTGATCGCAGGGGTATTGCTATTTTTCTATATCATCATTTTTATTTTTCAAACCCGTACCCATACCCATTTTTTTAAGGCAACGGCACGTAGCCGCTTTTTCCGTTTGAAACGAAAGCTTCAAGAGGAGGAAGACGCGGAGATCGATGAAAATGAGACGAGTGACTATATTTTTGAGCACCTCAGTACAGCTTTTAATTTCGGGGTAATTTTCTTTTTTATCGCAATTATTGCTTTCGGGGCGGAAATCTTTGCGGGCGAAGGGGTTCATATCGCTAAAGAGTATGGTATTTCTGCCGGATTGGCCGGATTGGTTATTGCGATCATCAGTGTCTCTCCCGAAATCTTTACGGCAGTTCGTGCCGCGCGTAATGATCAGATTCAGCGCGTTGTTAACATTGCTATGGGGGCTTCTACGGTATCGATCATCCTGACGGTACCGATTTTGATGATGTTGGCCTACTTCTCAGGGATCAATTTGACTCTCGATTTTAATCCGCTTCAAATCGGTGCATTGTTGCTGACGATTCTTTTGGTGTGGAAAACGACCGATGAGGGGGAAACCAACTATTTTGAGGGGGCATCGCATATGATGTTCTTCCTCAGCTATGCCATTATCGCTGCGTATTACTGATGATCATCCTTTTTTCACCGAGCGAAGGGAAGCGGGAGGGGGGAATACTCCCCCCTCTCACACAACAAAGCCTCCTTTTCCCTGAACTCTATCCGAAACGTCTCGCAGTCATTGAACAGTATCAGACCTTGACACAACAAGGCTCTGATGAGGAGTTGTATGAACTCTTCGGGATCAAAGAGACTAAAGAGTACGGACGGTACAAACACCCTTTTGCAACAGTACCCACTATGAAAGCGATTGAGCGCTACGATGGGGTAGCGTATGATTATCTTACTTATACGCAACTCACACTGCAAGCACAAGCTTATATTGATACCCATACGATTATTTTCTCCAATCTTTTTGGACCGATCCGTGCGGGCGATGCTATTCCCGATTACAAACTTAAGCAAGGTGCTTCCATCGGATCGTTTCTACCCGACAAGCATTATAAAGAGGGTTTTAGTGACGCATTAAATGAGATGATCGGAGATCATGAGATTTTAGATTTGCGTGCTGGGTATTACGACAAATTTTATATCCCAAGAAAACAGTGTGTCACCTTGAAATTTCTCAAGGGGGGGAAAGTGGTAAGTCACTGGGCAAAAGCGTATCGCGGAACCCTTTTGCGTGAAGCTGCTCTCCATCAAGTCCGATCCATACAAGAACTATTGGCCTTGAATATAGAGGGGTTATTTTTAAGCGAAATTGTTGAGACGAAAAAGAAAAAAGAGGTTATTTATACAATCGTATGAGTTTCTCTAAAATAGGCTTGACATTTTAGGAAAGAGTGTATATAATTTCGGCTCCATTTCACCAATGCCGGCATAGCTCAGTTGGCTAGAGCAATTGATTTGTAATCAATAGGCCCGGGGTTCAAATCCTCGTGCCGGCACCATTGAATGAAATCGGAAACGCATTACATTTATCAGTGTTAGACCAGATTATGGCCGTGGTGAGATACTCAAGTGGCCAACGAGGGCAGACTGTAAATCTGCTGATTTTTATCTTCGAAGGTTCGAATCCTTCTCTCACCACCATCTGCGGGAATAGCTCAGTTGGCTAGAGCGTCAGCCTTCCAAGCTGAATGTCGCGAGTTCGAGTCTCGTTTCCCGCTCCACTGGGAGCTGAAGTATACATTTCATAATTACTACTTCATCATTACCTTAAAACGTAAAATAGTTTTTAAGCTTCCAAAAATACATTTTTATCATTATTTTATGCTCACGTGGCTCAGGGGTAGAGCACTTCCTTGGTAAGGAAGAGGTCGGCGGTTCAAATCCGCTCGTGAGCTCCAGTAATAATATTGTAATATTTTTTGAAAGCTTGAAAGCTATTTCAGCTGTTTTTTGGTATAATTCCAAATTCATTTACACATTCAGTCGGAGGACACTATGGCAAAAGAGAAATTTGAACGTACAAAACCACATTGTAACATCGGTACAATCGGTCACGTCGACCACGGTAAAACTACGTTGACTGCAGCAATTACAGCTGTACTTGCGGTAACAAACGGCGCAAAAATGATGGATTACGATGCAATCGATAATGCACCAGAAGAGCGTGAGCGCGGTATTACGATCGCTACTTCACACGTTGAGTACGAAACAAACAACCGTCACTATGCACACGTTGACTGTCCTGGACACGCCGACTATGTTAAAAACATGATTACGGGTGCTGCTCAAATGGACGGCGCTATTCTTGTTGTTTCTGCAGCGGATGGCCCAATGCCACAAACACGTGAGCATATCCTTCTTTCTAAACAAGTCGGTGTTCCGTACATCGTTGTTTTCATGAACAAAGAAGATATGGTTGATGACGAAGAGCTTCTTGAACTCGTTGAGATGGAAATTCGTGAACTTCTTGATATGTACGATTTCCCGGGTGACGATACTCCAATCGTAGCCGGTTCAGCTCTTCGTGCACTTGAAGAAGCAAAAACTGGTGTTCTTGGTGAGTGGTCAGCAAAAATCCAAAAGCTTATGGCTGAGGTAGATGCTTATATTCCACAACCACAACGTGAAACTGATAAAGATTTCTTGATGCCGGTAGAGGACGTTTTCTCTATCTCTGGTCGTGGAACTGTTGTTACTGGTCGTATTGAACGTGGTACAATCAAAATCGGTGAAACTATCGAGATCGTTGGTATCCGTGACACTCAAACAACAACTGTAACAGGTGTTGAGATGTTCCGTAAAGAGATGGAAATGGGTGAAGCGGGTGACAACTGTGGTCTTCTTCTCCGTGGTACTAAGAAAGAAGATGTTGAGCGTGGACAAGTTCTTTGTAAACCAAAATCAATCACTCCTCACACAAAATTTGAGGCAGAGATTTATGTATTGAGCAAAGAAGAGGGTGGACGTCATACTCCATTCTTCAACGGTTACCGCCCACAATTCTACGTTCGTACAACAGACTGTACAGGTGCTATCACCTTGCAAGAAGGTACTGAAATGGTTATGCCTGGTGATAACGTGAAAATCAATGCTGAATTGATTCACCCGATCGCTATGGAAGAGGGTACTCGTTTTGCTATCCGTGAAGGCGGACGTACTGTCGGCGCTGGGGTTGTTTCTAAAATCCTTGCATAATTTTCCCCAACCCTTGAGGTTGGATTCATAAGGTAAAACATGCGTGAAAATATCCATTTAGCGTGTGAAAAGTGCACACGTCGCAACTATCACACTACTAAAAACAAAAAAACTCATACTGAAAAATTTTCAGTACGTAAGTTTTGTAAATTTTGTCGTGAGCACACGATTCATAAAGAAGCAAAACTTTAAGTTGTTTCCCTTCGGGGATTCTTAATAATTATAGGTCAGTAGTTCCAATGGTAGAGCGCCGGATTCCAAATCCGATTGTTGGGGGTTCGAATCCCTCCTGGCCTGCCACCCATCTTCAACTAATGATGCTTACGGGCTTTATTCGTTGGAAATGTCCTGAGGATGAAATAGATGAAAAACACATTAAGTCAAACCATTCATAATGCGAAAATGGAACTTGCAAAAGTTATTTTCCCGACTAAACCCCAAGTGAAACAAGCATTTATTGCTGTTATCGCCGTGGTTACGTTTGTGGTATTGTTTTTAGCGTTGGTAGATTTTATCATGTCTTCAACTGTTTCGGCAATTTTGAGTTAAGGAAAATACATGGCACATCGTTGGTACTCGATTCAAACGTATGCAGGTAGCGAGCGCAGTGTTAAAGCCGCTATCGAAAATATCATTGCTGAAAATCATCTTGAAGAGGTCATTACGGAAGTAATCGTTCCGACTGAAGATGTTATTGAAGTCAAAAACGGCAAAAAGAAAATTACGGAACGTTCATTGTATTCAGGGTATGTATTCGCGAATATGGATCTCTCTATTGATCTTCAGCACCGTATCCAATCGCTTCCGCGTGTAGCAGGATTCATCGGTGAATCCAATAAGCCGACTCCACTTAGTGAGAATGACATCGCAGTTATCTTGGATCGTGTTACGAATCGCTCCGCTCCGAAACCGAAAGTATTCTTCGACAACGGTGAGATGGTTCGTATCGTAGACGGTCCGTTCGCGAACTTTACCGGAACTGTGGATGAGTATGACCTCGAACACGGTACGTTGAAACTCAATGTCTCTATCTTCGGACGTAGTACTCCGGTTGATATTTCGTACACTCAAGTCGAAAAAATAATTTAATCTCAAAAAAAGGAAGCACAAATGGCAAAGAAAATTACGGGCTACATCAAGTTGCAAGTACAAGCCGGCGCTGCTAATCCAGCCCCTCCGGTTGGACCAGCACTCGGTCAACGTGGTGTTAACATCATGGAATTTTGTAAGGCGTTCAACGAGCGTACAAAAGATAAGGCAGGTTTTAAACTCCCTGTTGTTATTACGGTATATGCGGACAAAACGTTTTCATTCATCACAAAACAGCCTCCGGCATCTGCTCTCATCATGAAAGCTGCTGGTCTTAAAAAAGGGACTGATAATCCGATGAAAAACAAAGTGGGTAAAATCACTAAAGCTCAATTGATGGAAATCGTTAAGCAAAAAATTCAAGACATGAACACAGATGACATCGATGCTGCTGCGGCAACAATCGCCGGTTCTGCACGTTCAATGGGTGTTGATATCGTAGATTAATTTCTACACTACTCTTCGACCGCAAAGAGGCTAAATCTTGCGGCAGATTCTAATATTGGAGAATTCAAATGGCTGGAAAACGCTACAAACAACTTAGTGAAAAAATAGATATGGCTAAAAGCTATTCTGTTGCGGACGCTGCGGCATTCGTAAAAGAACTTAAATCAGCAAAATTCGACGAAACCGTTGAAATTGCATTGAATCTTGGTGTTGACCCACGTCACGCTGACCAAATGATCCGTGGTGCTGTTGTACTTCCTCACGGCACAGGAAAAGTGGTTCGTGTTGCGGTTTTCGCAAAAGGTGCAAAAGCGGATGAAGCAAAAGCTGCCGGTGCTGATATCGTCGGAAGCGATGATTTGGTTGAGCAAATCAAAGCGGGTAACATCAACTTCGATATCGTTGTTGCTGCACCTGATTGTATGGGACTTGTCGGTCAAGTAGGACGTATCCTCGGGCCAAAAGGGATGATGCCGAATCCTAAAACAGGAACTGTTACGGCGGATATCGCTAAAGCGGTAAGCAATGTTAAAGGCGGACAAGTAAATTTCCGCGTTGACAAAAAAGGGAACATCCATGCCGGTATCGGTAAAGTGAGTTTCGATACAGATAAAATTGAAGAAAATATTAAAGCGTTTGTCGGTGCTATCAACCGTGCAAAACCGTCAACGGCTAAAGGTCGTTACATCAAAAATGCAGCATTGTCATTGACAATGAGTCCTGCAATTAAATTCGAAACACAAGAATTATTAGATATTCGTTAATTAATCTTTAATCGGCGAAGTAATGCTTCGTCATTTATCTTATGGACTGAAGACAGTAGGGGGCTTAGGCCTTAATCAGAATTCTTCTGCCCCGCTTGAAGTTGTATGTCTGGAAAGGAGAAACTATGAATAAATCACAGAAATCTGAGATTGTTAGTACTCTAACAAACGAGTTCAAATCTTCTGCTGCGGTTATTATGTGTGACTATCGTGGTTTAGCTGTGTCTGAACTCGAAGCACTTCGTAAAATTGCACGTGAAAAAGATGCAAAAGTACAAGTGGTTAAAAATACCCTTGCGACTATCGCTCTTAATAACGCTGAAATGTCCGGTATCGATATCGTTGATACTAACATTTTTGTATGGGGCGCTGATGCAATCGCTGCTTCTAAAACCGTTGTTGATTTTGCAAAAGCGAATGATAAATTTGTTATTCGTCAAGCATACATCGACGGTGAAGCCGCTGATGAGAAAAAAGTACGTGCATTCGCTACTCTACCGGGACGCGAAGAGTTGCTCGGAATGCTCGCATCTGTATGGATGGGACCAGTTCGCAACTTCACAATCGGACTCGATGCGCTTAAACGCAAAAAAGAAGAAGAAGCGGCGTAATTGCTGCTTTGAAAAACCGCTGATTTTATTATCGGCATAAAAAAATACTAATAGGAGAATTACTATGGCTGTTACAAAACAAGACGTTCTTGAGTTTATCTCAAACCTTTCTGTCCTCGAGCTTTCTGAGCTTGTAAAAGAATTCGAAGAAAAATTCGGAGTATCTGCTCAACCGGTAGCGGTTGCTGGTGCTGCTGTTGTTGCAGAAGCTGCAGAAGAAAAAACTGAATTTGATGTTATCTTGAAAGACGGTGGTGACAAAAAAATCAACGTTATTAAAGTAGTACGTGCAATGACAGGTCTTGGTCTTAAAGAGGCTAAAGATGCAGTTGAAGGCGCTCCTACAACTATCAAAGAAGGTATCTCTAAACAAGATGCTGAAGCAGCGAAAAAAGAGCTTGAAGAAGCTGGCGCTGCCGTCGAAATCAAATAAATTTGATCGGAGGCATTTCTGCCTCCACCTCCCACAGGGCACTTTACGAAGCGGGTTTTTAACCCTTTCGTAAAGTGCCCATACGTCGTTATAGACTCAAGGACGCTTGAGTCATAGACTTTGCACTTATCCCTATGGGATCAAAAACTTCGATTGAGGTAGCCTATGTTAAACACTCTTCACTCCGGAAACCGCTTGCGCGTTGATTTCGCGAAAACCCCCCAGCAAATTGAAGTACCGAACCTTTTACAACTTCAACAAAGTTCGTATGAATCATTTTTGATGTTAGATCAAAAAGATCGTACCAAAAGCGGTATCGAACGCGTATTCCAATCGGTATTCCCGATTCATGATTCACAAAATCGTCTCTCTCTTGAATATCTCGGTTCAGAAGTAGGACGTCCTAAGTACACCGTGCGTGAATGTATGGAACGCGGATTGACCTATTCGGTATCGTTACGTATGAAAACACGTCTTATGATTTGGGATCGTGATGAAAACACCAAAGAGAAAACCGGTGTAAAAGATATCAAAGAACAAACCATATTTATTCGTGACATTCCATTGATGACTGAGCGTACTTCGTTCGTTATTAACGGCGTTGAACGTGTTGTTGTTAATCAGCTTCACCGCTCACCTGGCGTAATCTTCAAAGAAGAAGAATCAACCACAGCGGGAAGTAAAATGATCTTTACCGGTCAGATCATCCCTGACCGCGGTTCATGGCTCTATTTTGAGTACGATCCGAAAGACATTCTTTACATGCGTATTAATAAGCGCCGTAAAGTACCGGTTACGATCATGTTCCGTGCACTTGGTTACAGCAAACAAGATATTCTAAAAATGTTCTATCCGTTGCAAAAAATTCGTGTCGAAGAGAACAAATATTTGATGGATTTCGATCCTGAACAATTTGCGGGACGTCTTGGATACGATTTAGTTGATGCGGATGGAAAACTTCTTGTTGCCGCCGGTAAACGACTTTCAACTAAAAAAGCGGAAAAATTGATCGCTGAGGGTGTAACGGCGATCCAGTACCCGATTGAAACATTGATAGAGCGCCATTTGGCTGAGCCGATCATCGATGCAGTAACGGGTGAAGTAATGTTCGACACCATGGCACAACTTGATGAGACAAAACTCAAAAAGATGATTGAAGCGGGTGTTAAAGAGTTTATTATCGCGAATGACCTTGCAGAAGGTCACGATAGCTCTATTATTAATGCGTTTGCTGCCGATACCGATTCTTTAAAATTGCTTCGTCAAACCGAAATCATTGAAGATGAAAACGATCTCGCGGCGATCCGTATTTACAAAGTAATGCGTCCCGGTGAGCCGGTAACCAAAGAAGCGGCTAAGATTTTCGTTAATCAGCTTTTCTTTGATCCGGAACGTTATGATTTGACACGTGTCGGTCGTATGAAAATGAACCACAAACTCGGACTTAATGTTCCTGAGTATGTAACCGTTTTGACCAACGAAGATATTATCAATACCGTTAAATACGTCATTAAAGTTAAAAATGGTCAAGGTCATATCGATGACCGTGACCACCTCGGTAACCGACGTATCCGTTCAATCGGTGAGTTGCTCGGTAACGAGTTACACAACGGTTTGATCAAAATGCAAAAAGCGATCAAAGATAAACTCTCAACAATGAGCGGACCGACCACTGAGTTGATGCCGCATGATTTGATCAACTCAAAAATGATCACTTCTACGATTATGGAGTTCTTTAGCGGCGGACAATTGTCACAATTTATGGACCAAACGAACCCGTTGTCGGAAGTTACCCATAAACGTCGTTTATCTGCACTTGGGGAAGGCGGTCTTGTTAAAGAACGTGCCGGATTTGAAGTGCGTGACGTTCACCCGACCCATTACGGTCGTATTTGTCCGATTGAGACTCCTGAGGGACAAAACATCGGTTTGATCAATACGTTGGCAACCTACTCGAAAGTTAACGAACACGGATTTATCGAAGCTCCGTACAACGTTGTTAAAGAAGGTGTCGTAACCAAAGAAGTTGTCTATTTGACGGCTACACAAGAAGAGGGAAAAATCATTGCAGCGGCTTCTAGCCGTGTTGATGATAAAGGTAATTTCCTTGATGATTTGGTTGAAATTCGCCAAGACGGTGAAATTATCCTTAAATCTCCGAAAGAGTGTGAACTTCGTGACTTGACGCCGCATATGGTTGTCGGTGTTGCGGCGAGCTTGATTCCGTTCCTTGAACACGATGACGCGAACCGCGCATTGATGGGATCGAACATGCAACGTCAAGCGGTACCGTTATTGCGCCCTGAAGCACCGATGGTCGGAACAGGGGTTGAAAAACTCGTGGCTCGTGATTCATGGGAGTGTGTTAAAGCAGAGCGTAGCGGTGTGGTTGAGAAAGTCGACTCTAAACACATTTACGTGATGGGTGAAGATGAAGACGGAACCTTTATCGATTATTATCCTTTACAGAAGAATCTTCGTACCAACCAAAATACGACATTCCTTCAAAAGCCGATCGTAAAACAAGGGCAAATGGTAACGAAAGGGCAAATCATCGCAGATGGTCCAAATATGGATAAAGGTGAGTTGGCTCTTGGTATCAATGCACTCGTTGCGTTCATGCCGTGGAACGGATACAACTTCGAGGATGCGATCGTTATGTCTGAGCGTATGATTCGCGAAGACGCATTTACCTCAGTTCATATCTATGAAAAAGAGGCGGAAGCACGTGAACTCAAACACGGTGTCGAAGAGATTACTCGTGATATCCCGAACGTTCGTGATGATGAACTCTCTCACCTTGATGAGAGCGGTATCGTAAAAATCGGTACCTATGTTCAAGGCGGTATGATCCTCGTCGGTAAAGTTTCACCAAAAGGTGAAGTTAAACCGACTCCGGAAGAGCGTTTGTTACGTGCTATCTTCGGTGAAAAAGCGGGTCATGTTGTTAATAAATCACTCTACTGTACGCCAAGTATGGAAGGGGTTGTTGTTGATGTTAAAGTGTTCACGAAAAAAGGGTACGACAAAGATCCTCGTACTCTTGAGCTTGAAAAAGCTGAACGTGACGAGCTAGAGCGCGAACATTACGATCGTTTGTTAATGATCGATAAAGAAGAGATGCTCCGCATTGTTTCTTTGCTCACGAAACACCCATTGCTCAGCGATGTAAGCATCAATGGTAATGAGTATAAAGCGGGTGAAAACGTCAAAGCGGAGGATCTTAAAGAGGTTAACCGTTTCGCGATGAATAACGTCGTTAAAGCATTTAGCGACGATATTCAAGAGAAATACAACCAAACGAAAAACCATTTCCAAAAAGAGAAGAAAAAATTCCGTGACGAACACGAAGAGAAACTCTCTATCTTGGAAAAAGACGACATCCTTCCAAACGGTGTCGTTAAATTCGTAAAAGTCTATATCGCGACAAAACGTAAACTCAAAGTCGGGGACAAAATGGCGGGACGTCACGGGAATAAAGGTATCGTCTCTACGATCGTTCCTCAAGTTGACATGCCGTACATGGCAAACGGACGCTCAGTCGACGTTTGTTTGAACCCGCTCGGGGTACCTTCTCGTATGAATATCGGGCAAATCCTTGAGATGCACCTCGGTATGGTCGGAAAAGAACTCGGGTTCCAAATTCAAGATATTTTTGAAGCGAAACAAAAAGAGTTCATCGGTGAATTAAGAGCGAAAATGATCTCTTTCGCCGATGTTGCAGGTCTTATGAACGCAGCTAAAGTACTCGGTGAAATGGATGATCAAACCCTTCTTGGGTATGCACAAGACTGGTCAAAAGGGGTTAAATTTGCTACCCCTATTTTCGAAGGGGTAACCGAAGCTGAATTCGCTAAACTCTTCGAATTGGCTAAACTTGATACCGATGGAAAAATGGTATTGTTCGACGGTAAAACGGGCGATCAAATGAAAGAACGCGTTAACGTCGGTTATATGTATATGCTGAAACTTCATCACTTGGTTGATGAGAAAGTGCATGCCCGTTCAACCGGACCATACTCTCTTGTTACGCAACAACCGGTCGGTGGTAAAGCACTCTTCGGCGGACAACGTTTCGGGGAGATGGAAGTATGGGCACTTGAAGCATACGGTGCTTCTGCCGTTCTTAAAGAGATGTTGACGATTAAATCGGATGACGTTGACGGACGTGTACGTGCCTATAAAGCAATTACGAAAGGTGAAAGCGTACCGGCATCCGGTATCCCTGAAACTCTATTCGTATTAACGAAAGAGCTCCAATCATTGGCGCTTGATATTGAGATTTTTGACGAGGTGGATGACGATGAGTAAATTAGTACCGGTTGCCGTAACAGAAGAGAATCGCCCAGTCGATATTAAACAAATTCAATTTCGACTTGCGTCTCCTGAGAGAGTTCTCTCATGGAGTCACGGTGAAGTTAAAAAACCAGAAACCATCAACTACCGTACCCTTAAACCGGAACGTGACGGATTGTTTTGTGCCAAAATTTTCGGTCCCGTTCGTGATTACGAATGTTTGTGCGGAAAATACAAAAAAATGCGTTACAAAGGTGTCATTTGTGAAAAATGTGGCGTTGAAGTAACGTCGGCAAAAGTTCGCCGTACCCGTATGGGACACATTGATCTTGTTACTCCGGTAGCGCACATTTGGTATGTTAGTTCACTTCCAAGCCGTATCGGAACACTCCTCGGCGTGAAGATGAAAGACCTTGAGCGCGTATTGTATTACGAAGCGTACATCGTTAAAAGCGGTGGAGAAGCGTACTATGACGGTGAGCAAACATCATCGGTTCTTAAATACGATGTCTTGAACGAAGAGCAATACCGCACATTGGTACAACGTTACGGAGACAGCGGCTTCTCAGCAGAGATGGGTGGATCAGCGGTTCGTGAATTGCTTGATGAACTCGATCTTGTTGATCTTTTCTCTTCATTGAAAGAAGAAGTAGCAGGAACCAACTCAGAAGCAAAACGTAAAACCATTATTAAACGTTTGAAAGTTATCGAATCGTTCTTGAATTCAGGTAACAATCCGGCGTGGATGATGCTTACCGCATTGCCTGTTCTACCTCCTGAACTTCGCCCGTTGGTAAGTTTGGACGGTGGAAAATTCGCGGTATCGGATGTCAATGACCTATATCGTCGTGTTATCAACCGCAACCAACGTCTTAAACGTCTTATCGAACTCGAAGCACCGGAAATTATTGTTCGTAATGAAAAACGTATGTTGCAAGAAGCGGTTGATGCGTTGTTCGACAACGGTCGCCGTGCAAACGCGGTTAAAGGGGCGAACAAACGTCCGTTGAAATCGCTCTCTGAAATCATCAAAGGGAAACAAGGGCGTTTCCGTCAAAACCTTCTCGGTAAGCGTGTTGACTTCTCGGGACGTTCGGTCATCGTTGTCGGACCAAACCTTCAAATGGATCAGTGCGGATTGCCGAAACAAATGGCATTGGAGCTTTTCAAACCTCATTTGATCGCAAAACTCGAAGATAAAGGGTATGCGACCACCGTGAAAGCGGCGAAAAAAATGATCGAAGAGAAAACCAATGAAGTTTGGGAGTGTCTTGCTGAGATCGTTGAGGGGTATCCGATTATGCTCAACCGTGCACCGACGTTGCACAAACTCTCGATCCAAGCGTTTCACCCGAAACTGATCGACGGTAAAGCGATCCAATTGCATCCTCTCGTTTGTGCCGCCTTCAATGCGGACTTCGACGGTGACCAAATGGCGGTTCACGTACCACTTTCAGCCGAAGCGATTGCGGAATGTAAAGTATTGATGCTCTCATCTATGAACATCTTGCTTCCTGCATCGGGTAAAGCGATTGCAACCCCTTCACAAGATATGGTCTTGGGTCTTTATTATTTGACACTCGGTAAAAATGATGTGAAAGGGTCAAATAAACTTTTCAGCAATGTTGATGAGATTATGATCGCACTTGAACACAAAGCACTCGATTTGCATGCGAAAGTTCGTACTCGTGTTGAGGGACGTGTTATCCATACTACAGCAGGACGTATGATTCTTCAGTCGATTCTTCCGGAATTCGTACCTGCGGAATTGTGGAACGTTGTGATGAAAAAGAAAAACATCTCTATTCTTGTTGACTATGTCAATAAGCACGGTGGAATCGCTGTAACAGCTGGTTTCTTGGATGATTTGAAAAACCTCGGGTTCAAATACGCAACTGCGTCAGGGGTATCGATCTCTATCACCGATATCATTATTCCTGAAATGAAAGCGGGATTGATTGTTGCCTCTAAAAACCGTGTTAAAGAGATCCAAAAACAATTCGAAGCGGGTCTTTTGACGGAGCAAGAACGTTATAACAAAATCATTGACGTCTGGACCGATACGAATAATACCGTTGCGGGCGGAATGATGGAGTTGATCCAAAATGATAAAGCCGGGTTTAACTCGATCTTTATGATGGCGGACTCCGGAGCGCGTGGTTCTGCGGCTCAGATTCGTCAGCTAGCCGGTATGCGTGGTTTGATGGCGAAACCGGACGGTTCGATCATCGAAACCCCGATTATCTCGAACTTTAAAGAGGGTCTAAACGTCCTTGAGTACTTTATTTCTACCCACGGTGCTCGTAAAGGTCTTGCGGATACCGCGCTTAAAACAGCGAATGCGGGTTATTTGACGCGTAAACTCGTTGACGTTGCGCAAAACGTGAAAATCGTTGAGCATGACTGCGGAACGCATGAAGGGATTGAACTTACCGATATCTCTGTCGGTAATGAATTGATCGAGCCTCTAGAAGACCGTATTTACGGTCGCGTATTGGCAGAAGATGCGATTGATCCGATCACGAATGAGATCCTTTACTCTGAGGGTACGTTGATTGATGAGATCAAAGCCTCTAAAGTGATCGAAGCGGGTATCCGTTCGGTTCAAATCCGTACTCCGACAACGTGTAAATCAGAGGGTGGTGTATGTGCTCTTTGTTACGGTCTTAACCTCGGAAGCGGCGGAATCGTTAAACGCGGAGAAGCGGTCGGTATTATCGCGGCACAATCGATCGGGGAGCCGGGTACACAGTTGACACTTCGTACCTTCCACGTTGGGGGAACGGCGTCAAGCACTCGTGAAGAGCGTCAAGTCATCGCAACGAAAGAGGGTTTCATCCGGTATTACAACATGAAAACGTACCTCTCTAAAGAGGGGAAACAAATCGTTGCGAATCGTCGTAATGCCGCTATTTTGTTGGTAGAACCGAAAATCAAAGCTCCGTTCAACGGAACTATTGAAATTCAAACGATCCATGACGAAGTTATCGTTAGTGTAAAAGGTGAAAGCCAAACGGTACGTTATACCCTTCGTAAAAACGAAGTGGCAAAACCGAACGAACTTGCTGGTGTCAGCGGTAAAATCGAAGGTAAATTCTACCTTCCGTATGAAAACGGTACAGCGGTAAAAGTGGATGAATCAATCGTTGAAACGATCAAAGACGGATGGAATGTACCGAATCGTATCCCGTATGCTTCTGAGATCCAAGTCAAAGATGGTGCACCGATCACTCAAAAAATCCTTGCAAAAGAGAAAGGGGTTATCAAATACTACCTCCTCAAAGGGGATTATTTAGAGCGTCACCACGAGATTGCTAAAGGGTACAGTGTTGAAGAGAAAGGTCTCTTCGCCGTTGTCGCTGATAGTGAAGATCGTGAAGCGATTCGTCACTATATCGCTCGCGGTTCTGTGATCGAAGTGAATGATAATGAAGCGGTAAAAGCCGATACGTTGATCGCTAAACCGGTTAAAGAAGAGTCGGTAGTTATCGCTGAGTGGGATCCGTATTCGAATCCTATCATCTCAGAAACCGACGGTGTCATCACGTTTGAAGACATTATTCCGGGTATTACCGCGTCTGAACAATTCGACGAACTAACCGGTAAAACACGTTTGATGATTAATGAATACGTTGCACCTGAGTTTAAACCTGCGATCGTCCTTGCGGCGAACGACGGTTCGGTGATCCGCTATGCGGTTGAGCCGAAAACAGCGATTTTCGCACAAGATAGAGCCGATGTAAAAGTCGCTGATATCTTGGCAAGAACGCCGAAAGCACTTCAAAAATCACGCGATATCACCGGGGGTCTTCCACGGGTTTCTGAGCTTTTCGAAGCACGTAAACCGAAAGAGATTGCTCTTATCGCGGAACTTGACGGGGTTGTTAGCTTCGGTAAACCGCTTCGTGGTAAAGAACGTATTCTTATTACCTCTGAAAACGGAATGGTTAAAGAGTACTTCGTTGATAAAAACCTTGTTGCATTGGTTCATCCGGGCGAGTTCGTTCACGCCGGTGAGCGCTTGACTGACGGTGTTATCAGCTCACACGAGATTTTAAGAATCTTGGGTGTTAAAGCGTTGTATAACTACCTTGTCAGTGAAGTACAACAAGTTTACCGTCGTCAAGGGGTTAACATCGCCGACAAACACATCGAAGTTATCTTTACCCAGATGTTGCGTCAGATCAAAATCCTCCGCTCCGGTGACACTAAGTTCATCGAGGGAGATGTGGTTTCTAAAGCACAGTTCAAAATCGAGAACGAAAAAATCCTTCGTCTCGGCGGAGAGCCTGCGATTGCTGAGCCGTACCTTGTCGGTATCACCCGTGCAGCGGTTAGTGCTGACTCGATCATCTCGGCAGCATCGTTCCAAGACACTACAAAAGTCTTGACCGAAGCGGCAGTTTCTGCGAAAATCGATGACTTGACGGACTTGAAAGAGAACGTCATCATCGGTCGCACGATCCCAGTCGGTACCGGTATCTACAAAGACCAAAAAATGGTTTTCGGAGACTAAGGTTTCCTCTTCTCGTCATTCCCCTTTCGGGGAATCTTTCTTTATAAATAGTATCAGATTTTCTTTTTCTTTTTTGTTGTACACTATAGCAATTTAAAAGTTGGTATCGGGAGATAAGGTGATTAATCAATCAGATTATTTGAAAGATGAGCTCTACACGCGTATCTCAACCGATCCTTCTATTTTTGAGTTTTTACAAAGCGGATCTCTTGATGGTTTATGGTACTGGGATCTTGAGAATCCCCAGAACGAATGGATGAATGCACGGTTTTGGGAACTGCTGGGATACGATCCGAAAGAGAAAAAACATCTAGCTAGCGAATGGCAAGAGTTGATAGATCCCGATGACTTAAAGGTAGCGCTGGAGAATTTCCACAAACATTGTGAAGATCCTGCACACCCTTATGATCAAATTGTTCGCTATCGTCACAAAAACGGTAAAACGATTTGGGTGCGTTGTCGCGGAATTGCTATCAGAGATGCTCAGGGCAAGCCGATTCGTATGCTGGGTGCACATAATGATTTAACCGAACTTAAAGAGCTTGAAGAGAATCTCAGGTATATGGCGAGTACGGATGCGCTAACTGGTCTCATGAATAGACGTTCTTTTGAAGAACATTTTGAGTGGAGTCTTAAAAATAGACAACGCACCTCTGAAGTGTTAAGTTTAGCGATAATAGATATTGACCACTTTAAGAATATAAACGATACCTATGGACATCAGATGGGAGATTTGGTTTTGATTGCCATTGCTTCTGCGATTAAAGAAGGATCTAGAGAAAACGACTTCCCCGCTCGTTGGGGTGGAGAGGAATTTATTGTCTTGTTGCACGGTGCAGATGCAGAACAATCATTGTTGGTTGCTGAGAGGATAAGAGCGTGTATCGCTAAAATTAATATAGTTCACTGTGAGATATCGGCTAGTATCGGTGTATCAACTTTTTTACCTCAAATCGGTGAGGCGTCGAGAGCATTTATGGATCAATGCATTGCGTTGGTAGATAGTGCACTGTATGAAGCTAAGGCTTCAGGGCGGAATTGTGTAATACACAATCTAAAGAAAGAAAACAGATTATAACTCTCTTACAACTTCCTTAAAATAAGCTCAAATTAATCAAAAATTAGCTATTATTGCGCGTTTATTAGTCCCCTTTAAGTAGTGGATTAAAATTCTACTGGAACATTTCAACAAAGGAGATTGTGTGCCAACAATCAACCAACTTATTCGTAAAGAGCGACAAGCGGTAGTGAAAAAATCAAAATCACCCGCTTTGGTGTCATGCCCACAACGTCGTGGTGTATGTACTCGTGTATATACTACAACCCCTAAAAAACCGAACTCGGCGCTTCGTAAAGTTGCTAAAGTTCGTTTGACTTCTGGGTTTGAAGTTATTAGTTATATCGGTGGTGAGGGTCACAACTTGCAAGAGCACTCTATCGTTCTTGTTCGTGGCGGTCGTGTAAAAGACTTACCAGGGGTAAAATACCATATCGTACGTGGTGCTCTTGATACTGCGGGTGTTAAAGACCGTAAAGTATCTCGTTCTAAATACGGAACGAAAAAAGCTAAGGTTAAAAAATAACCAACTAGTCTGACAAGATTCGGTTTTTGATGACCGTTTTTTGAGTAAATGAAAAAACATTGAAGGAAACATTATGAGAAGAAGAAAAGCGCCCGTTCGCGAAATTATGCCTGACCCGGTTCATGGTTCAAAAATTTTGACAAAGTTCATCAACAAAATTATGTGGGACGGTAAAAAAAGTACCGCTGAAAAAATTATGTACGGTGCTTTGGATATCATGGGTTCACGTGGTGAAAAAACAGGTATCGAAGTGTTTAACGCTGCGATTGATAACATCAAGCCGGTTATCGAAGTAAAAAGCCGCCGTGTGGGTGGAGCGACCTACCAAGTTCCAGTAGAAGTTCGTCCTGTACGTCAACTATCTCTTGCAATCCGCTGGTTAACCGATGCGGCACGCAAACGTAACGAGCGCACTATGGCAGAGCGTTTGGCAAATGAATTATCAGATGCTGCAAACGATAAAGGTACAGCATTCAAACGTAAAGAAGATACTTACAAAATGGCTGAAGCGAATAAAGCGTTCGCTCACTATCGCTGGTAAGATATTCGTAACCTTTTGATGACCCTCTCGGGTTATCATTCCCCTATCCACTATAAACTCTATTAAGGGCTATTATCATGGCAAGATCCCATAAACTTGAAGACGTAAGAAACATCGGTATCGCCGCTCACATCGACGCGGGTAAAACGACAACAACTGAGCGTATCTTGTTCTACACCGGTGTATCACACAAAATCGGTGAAGTTCACGAAGGTGCTGCAACTATGGACTGGATGGAGCAAGAGCAAGAGCGTGGTATTACCATTACCTCTGCGGCGACAACTTGTGAATGGAACGGCAAACAAATCAATATCATCGACACTCCGGGCCACGTTGACTTCACCATTGAAGTTGAGCGTTCTATGCGTGTACTTGATGGTGCTGTAGCGGTATTCTGTGCCGTTGGTGGGGTTCAACCACAATCGGAAACAGTATGGCGTCAAGCAAACCGTTACGGGGTTCCTCGTATGGTTTTCGTCAATAAAATGGACCGTACAGGAGCTGATTTCTACAACGTAGAAGAGCAAATCCGTGCTCGTCTTAAAGCGAATCCAATCGCGATTCAACTTCCAATCGGTGCGGAAGATCAATTTAAAGGGATCATCGATCTCGTTAAAATGAAAGCTATCCTTTGGGATGAAGATGCAGCGATGGGCTCAAACTATCATGAAGCAGAAATTCCTGCCGATATGGTTGAAAAAGCGAATCAATACCGCGCTCAATTGATGGAAGCGGCGGCTGAGGGTGACGATACTTTGATGGAGAAATTCTTCGAAGAGGGTGAACTTAGCAACGAAGAGATCATGCGCGGGATTAAAGCCGGATGTCTTAAAATGGAAATCATCCCTATGACATGCGGAACTGCGTTTAAAAACAAAGGGGTTCAAACTCTTTTGGACGCGGTTGTTGATTACCTTCCATCACCACTTGAAGTTGCGGCTATCAAAGGGACTATGGAAGACGATGAAGAGGTAGAAGTTGATGTTGAATCAACGGATGATGCTCCATTCGCCGGTCTTGCGTTCAAAATTATGACAGACCCATTCGTTGGACAGCTCACTTTCGTACGTGTTTACCGTGGTGTTCTTGAATCAGGTACGTATGCTTATAACACTATCAAAGGTAAAAAAGAGCGTATCGGACGTATCGTTAAAATGCACGCAAACAAACGTGAAGAGATCAAATCTCTCTACGCAGGTGAAATCGGTGCGGTTGTAGGTCTTAAAGACACAACTACCGGAGATACTTTGTGTGATGAGCGCGAACGTCTAGTTCTTGAGCGTATGCACTTCCCTGAGCCGGTTATCTCAGTTGCGGTTGAGCCTAAAACAAAAGTAGACCAAGAAAAAATGGGTATCGCGTTAGCAAAACTAGCGGCAGAAGATCCATCTTTCCGTGTTCATACAGACGAAGAGACAGGACAAACGATCATCAGCGGAATGGGTGAGCTTCACCTTGAAATCCTTGTTGACCGTATGTTCCGTGAGTTTAAAGTTGAAGCGGAAGTCGGTGCACCTCAAGTTGCTTACCGTGAATCAATCCGTTCTGAAGTTAACCAAGAGTACAAATACGCGAAACAATCAGGTGGACGTGGACAATTCGGTCACGTATATCTCCGTATCAAGCCGGGCGTACCTGGAACGGGTTATATTTTCCACAACGAAATCAAAGGTGGGGTTATTCCAAAAGAGTACGTTCCTGCAGTTGAAAAAGGGTGTAAAGAAGCAATGCAAAAAGGTGTTCTCGCGGGTTATCCGATCGAAGATATCGAAGTTGCATTGTATGACGGTTCATACCATGAGGTTGACTCGAATGAGATGGCGTTTAAACTTGCTGCTTCTATGGGATTCAAAGAGGGTGCACGTAAAGCAAACCCGGCTATCCTTGAGCCTATGATGAAAGTTGAAGTTGAAGTTCCTGAGAACTTCATGGGTGACGTTATCGGTGACCTTAACCGTCGTCGCGGACAAGTTAACAACATGGGTGACCGTTCTGGTAACAAAATTGTTGACGCGTTCGTACCGTTGTCTGAAATGTTCGGTTACTCAACTGACCTTCGTTCAGCGACACAAGGACGTGCAAGTTACTCTATGGAATTCGATCATTACGAAGAAGTTCCACGTAACGTTGCCGAAGAGATCATCAAAAAGCGTAACAGCTAAGCTTTTCTGTTTCTCCTCTTGCCCCGTTTGGGGCACTCTCTATCCTTCTAAATTTCTATTCGCAAACTCCCAATTTAATAAATTCTTGATCACGGCATCGGCATAGTCAGCACGAGCGTTTTTGTAATCCAGATAATAGGCATGTTCCCAAACATCGATACACAAAATCGGTTTTACGCCATGGGCAATCGGGGTATCGGCGTTTGACGTTTTACTAATACTTAATTTTCCGTTTTTAAGAACAAGCCATGCCCATCCGCTTCCGAATTGTCCCAATGCCGATTCTTTGAGTTCTTTGGCAAAATTGTCATAGCTTCCGAAATCGGTATCTATTTTTTTAGCTATTTCACCGGTTGGAAGGCCGCCTCCGTTTGGTTTGAGGGAGTTCCAATAGAAGGTGTGGTTCCACACTTGCGCGGCATTGTTAAAGAGGGACGTTTTTGTCGAATCATTAGCGGTTAGAAGAATAATCTCTTCGAGCGACAAGGTATCGAGTTCCGTCTCTTTTATCAGGTTGTTGGTGTTTACAACGTAAGTATTATGATGTTTACCGTAGTGGTATTCGAGTGTCAAAGAACTGATGTAAGGTTCCAACGCATTTTTTTCAAACGGCAGTGAGGGTAAAATGATCGCCATGATAAACTCCTTGTTTGGATAAGAGATTATTATAGAATAAAATACCCTTATGAGATACTAAATTATTAAAGTAATAAAAAAAGTAGATTTATTCGGTGGATTCGCTATAATCAAAGGATGAAGAATTTAGTCCATATTATTTCATTTTTAGTGTTATTCACCCTCTTGTTAGATGCAAAAGAGAGAGTTTCTATCGGTGTATTGGCGCATAAAAATTATGAATCAACCCACACGATGTGGGATGCAACTGCCGAGTATTTGAATACAAAAATTCCCAATTACGAATTTGAAATAGTTCCATTGCGATTTGAAGAATTTCCGCCCTCTCTTCGTGATAAAAAAATAGACTTTGTCATTACTAATTCTGCCTACTATGTCGATTTGGAAAACCGTTACGGCATTTCTAGGATCGCTACCCTCAAAAATATGGATCTAAACGGTCGGGCTCAAACCCAATTTGGAGGGGTTGTGTTCACCCTCGCGTTTAATCAAACGATTCAGGAGTTGAAAGAGATTAAAAACCGTCCTTTTGCCGCAGTCAATCATGATTCTTTCGGAGGATGGATTATGGCTTTGAGAGAATTCAAAGCCCATAACATAGACGCGGATAAGATTAAAGTGACTTTTTACGGAACGCACGAAGCTGTAGTGAAGGCGGTGCTAGAGGGTAAAGCAGACGCAGGTACCGTTCGTACCGATACATTGGAGAGGATGGCGTCAGAGGGGAAAATAAATCTCAATGATTTTGCGATTATTAATCATCAAAATTACCCCGATTTTTATTATCAGGCCAGTACCAGACTCTATCCTGAGTGGCCTATAGCTACCGCAAAACATACTTCGGATGAATTGGCAGAGAAGGTAGCGGTTGCCCTTATATCTATGCCCTCGGATTCAGAAGCGGCACGTACTTCAAAAGCGTTAGGGTGGACCATACCGCTTGATTATCAAAGTATCCATGAATGTCTCAAAGAGCTTGATTTGGGCCCGTATAAATCTATGAAAGCGGATGCATTTGTCTATTTTGTAGAACAATACGGTATGTACATTGTCATTTCATTTTTGCTTTTAATTCTATTGGTTGTTGTGACTCTTTATATACTTAAAATTAATATGCGGCTACGGGAGACCAGAGGAGAACTCGAAGTTATGAATGCTTCATTGGAGGAGCACGTTCGAGAGAAAACGCAGCATTTATTCGATAAAAGTATACGACTTGAAGAAGCGTATTTAAATGAAAAATACCTCCGAAGTATTTTGCGAACGGTAGCAGATGTCAATCAGATGTTGATTACGACGAGATCGGTGGATGAATTGATCGATAAAGCAACTCTCTGTCTCGCTTCTAACGAATCGTTTAAAAATGCAAAAATTTCTCTAGTGAAAAATGGTAAGTTGAGTGTTGTAGCAGCTTACGGTGTAGGAGAGGATAAAAATATTACCTCGATTGATACTATGGCTTTCGAAGAGGGAAAAAATATCATGATCACCGATATGGATGATCCGATAATGAGTGCGGAGTGTAAAGAAAACGCCCTGCGCCATAGTATAAAAGGGATTTATGCTCTGCCGCTTAAAAGCAGTACTTTTACCGAAGAGGTGATCGGAGTTTTGAGTATCTGTACGGGACGCGAAAACGGGTTTAGCGTGGAAGAGCAGAAAATGATTGAAGAGCTCTCCGGTGATATAGGATTCGCCCTCTATTCGTTTACACAGCAGCAGCAGATTGATACGCTTCACGAAGAGCGGTTGAAAAGTTACCAAAATTTTATCGATGCCATGGTAAATATGATCGAACAGCGTGATACTTATACCGCAGGACATACGGTGCGGGTCGCTTATTATGCGGAGCTGATTGCCAGAGAGATGGAACTTCCCGAAAAAGAGATCCAATTACTGGTTGAGTCGGCAAAACTGCATGACATTGGCAAAGTAGTCACCCCTGATTCGATCTTGCTAAAGCCCGGAAAATTGACCAAGCTTGAATATGAACTGATTAAAGAACACGCTAGGGCAGGATATGAGGTTCTCTCAACCGTCCATTTGTATAAAGAGCTCGCGGATATTATGATAGACCACCATGAGCGCTATGACGGAAGCGGTTATCCCTACGGTAAAAAAGGTGGAGAGATTTCGATGCTGGGGCATATTATGGCGGTTGCCGATTCGTTTGACGCAATGACCACCAACCGTATTTATAAACCCCGAAAAGAGATTGACGAATCACTGATCGAGTTGAATGAGTTGAGCGGTAAATGGTACCATCCGGCCGTCGTCAATGCCGCATCAAAAGTTCTTGCCGATGTTACGATCGATACTTCGATCACTCAGATGGGTTCCAGTGCACTCGAAGAAGAACGGATGAGCTATTTTTTCAAGGATCGGTTGACAAAACTTTACAATGAAGATTATTTTATGATGACGTTTAACGGACGTTCCCGTCATCCGAAACCGGATAAACTTTGGATTATCTCATTGGTCGATTTTCATCATTACAATAAAACACATGGATGGGAAGGGGGAAATGTACTTATTTCCGAGTTTGCAGATTATTTAGTGATGAGGTTGCCGAAACATCTGATTTTCAGAATATGGGGTGATCGATTTGTACTCGCCGATTTTGAAGGGGATATAGAGACTTTGATATCAGAGTCACCACTCTCTTCAGCAGGCGTTGGGACTAAAACAAAAGAGATTGTAAATATTCCCGATAACCTAGAAGAGCTTATGCTCGAAAAAGTGTAACGTTAAAGTACACTCCATTGACTCTCAACCACTACCGTATTGCCACTGTAAATGCGTCCGATAAAGGTATCTCCGATATGATAGGTTGATACCCCTTTAGGGGTACCGCTCATGATGATATCCCCATCTTCAAAACTCATAAAACGTGCTATCTCCTTTACCATTTCTGAGGGTTTGTAGATCATGAGCTCATACGTCGCTTCTTGCACTAAAACGCCGTTGATATGGAGTGTCATCCGAAGCGATTCGAGGGGTACTGTGAGAGGGACAAAATCACCTAAAACGGCAGAGCCGTCAAATCCTTTTGCCCGCTCCCACGGAAGAGCTTTGGATTTAAGATAATTTTGGAGGTCACCTTTGGTGAGATCGAGTCCGAATCCCACCCCCGCTATCGCTCCCTCCATCATTAGAAAACAGATCTCTCCCTCGAAGCGGGTATCCGGCGTTATGAAATGCAAGGTATCGGTGATGGCAGAATTGGGCTTGTTGAAAACGACCATAGAGGAGGGGATTTCATTATTCAGCTCGTAAATATGTTCGACGTAGTTGCGTCCGATACAGATCACTTTGGAGGGGGTTATCAGAGTGTCTTTAAAGAGAAGGGTATTCATCGGTTACCTCTTTCCATATCGGTATCTCATCCTCTTCGGGTCTCCCCATCAGTTCAAGTGAGGGGGTGTAAGTTGCTTTGTACTCCAAACTTTGGCACCCTTTGACGTAATAGCCGAGATAGATCCATTTAAGCCCCAAACGGCGGGCAAATTCGATTTGCTGCAACAGAGTATAGCGTCCGAGAGATTGGCTGTTGTAGTCGGGATCGTAGTAGCAATACAGAGCACTGATCCCCTCTTCTAAAATATCGATGAGATCGACGGCGATAAGTTTTTCCCCTTCGAAATAGAGCACTTCAAATCCAAAATCTCCATGCCCTTGAACAAATGAGGCGTAGTAGTTTTTCGGGTCGTTTTTTGGAGCATCCCAATCGCGGGTATGGTGCTTATATCGATGGTAACGCTCAAAAAGGCTGAGGTGCTCACGTGTGAGGGTCGGTTGACGGATAACGGTGCTAAGATGGGCATTTTTACGTAAGATTCGGCGATCCGATTTTCTCAGCGGATAGCGTTCAACATCAATTTTGAGACTCTCGCATGCGCGGCACTCCTGACAAATGGGACGGAAATACATTGATCCGAACCGTCGCCACCCCCTCAGAATAAGGGCTTCACATTGCTCTTTGGTACACTCTTGTATCACTTTATAATGGATGCTTTGGGTATTACCCGAAATATAGGAGCACGGCTCATGGAGCGCGCACTCTTTGAGAATGGTGTTTGGATTATTCGTCGTCATCTTTGCGGCTAAGGGAGATGAGTACACCTTCGATCATTTCATCGATATCCCCGTCAAGAATAGTGCTGATGTTTGAGTAGGGGATTCCTGAACGGGTGTCTTTGACTTGCTGATAGGGAGCCAAAACATACGAGCGAATTTGATGCCCCCAGCCGTTTTCACTTTTCTCGATTCCATCAACCGCCGCTTGCTTTTTCTCCATCTCTAACTCATAGAGACGGGATTTGAGCATTTTAAAAGCGGTTGCTTTGTTTTTATGCTGGCTACGGTCATTTTGACACTGTACGACGATCCCGCTCGGGATGTGGGTGATACGGATTGCCGATTCGGTTTTGTTGACGTGCTGACCCCCCGCACCGGAAGCACGGTAGGTGTCGATACGGATATCACGGTCTTCGATCTCGATATCGATATCATCGTCGAGTTCGGGAGAGACCATAACGGAGGTGAAACTGGTGTGACGTTTCGCCGCAGAGTCGTACGGGCTGATACGAACGAGGCGATGGATACCGTTTTCATTTTTGAGATAACCGTAGACATTAACCCCTTTGATCAGAAGTGCCGCATCTTTGATCCCTGCCTCTTCTCCGGCTTGATAATCGAGTATCTCTACGGTAAAGTCATGTCGCTCCGCCCAACGGGTATACATACGTAACAGCATCGATGCCCAGTCTTGGGACTCGGTTCCCCCGGCACCCGGATGGATGGTGACGATGGCATTATGACTGTCGTGCTCACCCGATAGAAGGACTTCGACTTCCATCGATTTGACATTGTTTTCCAGTGCTCCTGCATCGGCGAAAAGGGATTCGATCGTCTCTTCATCTCCCTCTTCTTTTGCCATATCGTACAAATCTACGGCATCACCGAGGGTATGAAAGGTTTTAGAATACTTTGCCAGGCGGCGTTCTAACTGGGTTTTTTCTTTTTGGATAACGCCTGCGGCAGCCGCATCGTTCCAAAAGCCGTCTGAGTTTTCAAGTGCTTCGATTTCACTCAAACGATTATTGATATCTTGCGGACGGACTACGTCGGTGACGTTTTGCATTTTAATCGTCAATGTTTTAAGTAATTCGGTATATTCGTAATGATCCATAAGTAGGAATACCTTCTGATATATTATAATGCCAATTATATTCTATAGAGGCTAAAACAATGATTATCGCACGTTCCGCGCAAGAACTTCAAGATGCGCTTCAACTTAAAACGGGAACAATCGGTTTCGTTCCGACGATGGGGGCGCTCCATATCGGTCATCGCAGCCTGATTGAAGCGGCTCGCAGTGGGAACGATTATGTGGTTGTTTCGATTTTTGTCAATCCGACCCAGTTTTTACCGGGGGAAGATTTGAGCAAATACCCCCGCCGCGAAGAGGCCGATTTTAAAATCTGTGAGCTGAGCGGTGTCGATGTTCTCTTTTATCCCGATGTAAACGCGATGTACGGCGAAGATGAGGTGCGGATATGTGCCCCTGATGTGAGAGGATTTATTCTCGAAGGCTCTTCCCGTCCCGGACATTTTGACGGAGTGTTGACGGTTGTTATGAAATTGCTGAATATGGTACGTCCCGCTCGTGTCTATTTCGGGAAAAAAGATGCCCAGCAACTCGCCCTTATTACCCAAATGTGTCACAATTTTTTCATGAACATCGAGATTGTCCCGATGGAGACGGTTCGTGAATCGGATGGCTTGGCCCTCTCGAGCCGTAATATATATTTGAACAGCTCTGAGCGTCAAGAGGCGTTGAAACTCTCAGCCGCACTCAAACGGGCAACAAAGATGCTTATGCAGGGAAATACCAAAAGTGCGGAGATCAAAGAGGCGATGGAAGCTATACTTGAGCCTTTGGATGTCGAGTATGTGGCGATCGTCAATAGAGCGTTTGAGTCGATTGATGAGGTGGTAACCGGCAATACCATCGTACTGGTTGCGGCACGTGTCGGAACGACCCGTCTAATCGATAATGTGTGGATGTAATATGAAAAAGTATCTATCGAGTCTTCTTATTGTTATCCTCCTAGCCGGATGTGCTCCCAAAATAGGGAAAGATATTTTCATTGAACCGCAAGGAAATTTGCGCTGGGAAAATACTCAGGCTGAAATGGTATTGGGGGTATTGTCGCTTTTAGGAATCTCGACGAAGAGCGGAGAGATCCGTTTGGGGAGCGATTTAAAAGTGGTGAATAAATGGCACAGCGATATTAGGATTGTATCACTCACTTATACCCTTCTTGATGCGAAAGAGGTGATTGCACGAGGAGAAGCAAAATCGGGGGGAGAATACTCTTTTATCATCCCTTCCGGTAGCGAAAAGGTGATCCCTTTGGAGTTTCGTGTCGATACGAAACACCTGAACAGCAACCGTGTTCTCGCTATTGTGCAATCGAAGCGTAAACTCTTTGTTAAAGGGGAAGCGGTTATTGAAGTGTGGGGGATACAAAAACACTATCGCTTTGAGAAAGAGGTGACAACCGTTATCCAAAAAGCCCTTACGGGTGTGTAGTCTCTATCGGTGAAGCGGCGGCCGCTACGGCGGCGGGATCGGGGATAAGGTATTTTTCCTCCACCATCAGATCGACAATCGCTTTAAACACCGGTACGGCGGTAATAGAGGCAAAGTAGACGGTACGCGGTTCGATTACTGTAATACCGATCGTATAGTCGTGTGTCGCATCATTGGCAAACCCGATAAATGAGGTGTGGTAGCTGTTAACATACGCACCGTTTTTCGCGATATGCGCCGTTCCCGTTTTTCCTCCCACTTGAATTCCCGGTGTTTTAGCAACCGTTCCCGTCCCCTCATTGACGGTTTTGATGAGAATTTGTTTCATCCGCTCTGCCGTAGCGGGAGAAATTACTTGAACAGGCGGTTGTATCTGCATCGGAATAGTGCGGCCGTTATCATCATAGAGCGCCTCGACCACCATCGGATTGATCAGTCTCCCCCCATTATTAAAGACATTGAACGCTTTGACCAGCTGCATCGCATTGGCACGCATACCGTAACCGTATGAGGTGATCGCTTTATAGAGGGAATTATTTAACTGTGTGGAACTGGGGATAGATCCCCGTTTTTCATACGGCAGGTCAATACCGCTGAAGTGGGTAAATCCAAACCGTTTCAGCCCCTCGGTGTATTCGGCACCGTTGAGTTTCTGCGCCAGTTGGGCGATACCGATGTTGGAAGAGTGGACAAGGACATCTTCGGCGCTGATCATACTGAAGGCATGCTCATCAACGATAGTCTTGCGCCCCATCGTGAAGCGCCCGTTATGTCCGTTAACCATGTCGTAAGGGTTAATGAGACCTCGATCGAGCATAAGGGCAAAGATAATCGGCTTGATAACCGATCCCGGCTCATAGCTGTATTCGATGGCATTGGCATTGAGTGAAGGGTAATCTTCGGTTCGGATATGGCTCGGATCAAAACGGTTTGAGCTGGCAAGGGCGATGATTTTTCCGCTCTTGGACTCCATTACGGTGGCGATGATCTCATCGGCTTGAAGTTGTTCTTTGATTTGATCGGTGATCGTTTCCACGCGGGATTGGAGCATAATAGGGATATTGAGTTTAACGGTTAGACCGTTGATCTGACGTTTGACTTGGCTTTGTTTATTTAAAATCAGATAACCGTTGACATCGCGCAGCGCTTTTTGGGTTTTGTTTTGTTGAGGGTTTAGCTCTTCATCAAAAAATTTCTCCAACCCTTTGATCCCGTACACTCGCGTATACCCCTCTTCTTCGATTTTACGAGGATAGCCCAAAAGGGGGGTGAGGAGTTTGCCGTAGGGGTATTGACGCGCTTCGCCGCTCTCTAAAATATTAAGCCCTTGCAAAATACGCTCACCCGATGGGGTTTCATATTCGATAAATACCCCTAAACGGCGCAATTCAAAGGCAAGTGTTTTGAGATACATCGCCTCTTTCGGACTGATGTGATAGCTAAGTGTCACGGAGCCTTTGCGGGTATGGAGACGTTCTCGTATCTCATTGGGCTCGGTTCCGCTGTAGATACTGAAGAGCTGGATGAAAAGTTCCTCTTTGTCCGGATCGATATTACGGGTATTGACGACCGCTTTATAGAGTTTTTGGGTTGTAGCGATATGAAAACCGTCTGCACTGATAATCGATCCGCGTTGTGCTTTGGCACTGTCTTCGGAGTAAATAGAGGGGATATCCCGTTCATGGAGTGCCGTATAGAGCATAACCGCCAAAAAAATGACGAAACCGAACATGAGAACGAGGAAAAGGGCAAGGATTTTTTTTGATTTATTGGAATGGCGCATGTGAAAAGATTAAATCACATTTGCGTTCGAGTAATTTCTTTATAGGCATTGAGTGCCTTATTTCGTACTTCGAGCATCAATTTCATACTGATTTCGGCTTTATCGATAGCGATGGCGGCTTGGTGAAGATCTTTGACCGAGCCTGTCGCGATATCGCTCATAGCTCTTTCGCCGTCAACTTGCATTTGGTTGACGTTGCCGAGGGCATTTTTGAGCTCTTGGGCGAAATCGGTACTGCTTGCTTCGACCGTATTGCCGCTTTTGTTCGCCAGTAAATCGGCAGTAGAGAGAGATTTGATCGATTGAATATTAGCCATTTACGGATTATCCTTGTAATATACTAATGGCACTGCCGGCCATATTTTTTGCACTTTCGAATGCGGCGACGTTCGCTTGATACGAACGTGTTGCTTCGACTAAATCGGCCATTTCGACGACAGGATTAATATTTGGGTACGCAACATACCCTTTTGCGTCTGCATCGGGATGAGAAGGGTCGTATTTCATTTTCGGCGCGCTGTCATCTCTGCTGATTTTATCAACAATAACACTCATAATAGCAGGATTTGGTTTCAAACCTGCCAACCCCTCTTTGAGCGGGTCGCTGTAGCCGAGTGCGGAGGTTTCGTTTTCCAATGCTTTGTTATAGAGTTGGTTAAAATCGATCGCTTTAAAAATAACCTCTTGACGTCGGTACGGTCCACCCTCATTGGTACGTGTCGTTTGAGCATTCGCAATGTTCGAACTGATGGTGTTAACACGGACACGCTGAGCGGAAAGGCCGTAACCGCTGATATCAAAGCTATTTAAAAAAGACATAATCTAATCCTTACGCTGTTTTGCTCGAAGCGTCTATGACGCTTTTGAACAAAGCGGAATCTTTTTTGAGTGCAGCGGTGAGGGCATTAAACATCGTCGAGTTTTTTGCCATTTCCGTTGTTTCGACATCCAAATCAACACTGTTTCCATCATTACGTGCCATATGGCCATCACGAAAAAAAGTAGTCGGTTTTGAAGAACCCGAATCGATCGGTCCCAAATGGGCACCGTTGGTGTGCGCCATTTGGAGGGTTTGGGATTTATCGGCAAAAATTTGAGCACTCTTTTGAGCCAATGTATCTTCAAAGCTGATATCTTTAGGGCGATAGAAAGGGGTATCGGCATTGGCAATGTTGCCGGCAATAATATCTTGTCGTGCGGCACGGTAATCCATGGCGCTTTTCATCAGATCATGTGAACGTGAAATAGTGAGTCCCATTCCTTTTTCCCCTTTCTCTCAATTTGTTTGGAATACTAAAGCAAAAAACATTCCATATTCTACCCACTCGCTTTTATCGAACTCTAGTATAAAGAGCGATATACTTGCATAAATTATACATTAAATAAGTCCTAAAATGCCTGATAAAAAACTATTTATTTTAACGACAGCGTTGATTACCGTAGGGGTTATATGCTCTTATACCCTCTCCGCATATACGGTTATTTTATTCGAATATAATGACTTTCATTTCGTTGCGCGTGAGCTCGTTGTTGCGGTTATCTCGATTTTAATTATGTGGACGCTTGCTCAGCTAGACCCTGATGTTTGGCTTCACCGTTTAGGACTTGGCCTCTTTTTCGGAGGGATGCTTCTGATGATCGTGATGCCATTTCTCCCTGCATCACTGGTGAGCGAAGTCGGCGGTGCAAAACGGTGGATTAAATTAGTGGGATTTTCACTCGCCCCCGTCGAGTTTTTTAAAATCGGTTTTGTCTACTTTCTGGCGTGGAGTTTCTCCCGTAAACTCGGCCATCACGCGGATATGGGTGTGACGGAAGAGTTTAAACGCTTTGCCCCCTATGCGGCTATTTTTATCATTGTCATGTTTTTGATCGCCTTTATGCAAAATGACTTGGGGCAGGTTGTCGTTTTGGCGTTGACATTGGCGTTTATGCTCTTTTTTGCGGGGAGCAGTTTTCGCTTTTTTATGACGTTGGTCGGGAGTGCGGTAGGTTTTTTCCTTTTCTTTATTTTTACTTCGGAACACCGTATTAACCGAATTTTGTCGTGGTGGGGATCGGCACAAAGTACCGTATTGGCTTTTTTCCCTGAACCGATTGCACGCCATTTGCGGATTGAAAATGCCGAAGAGGCGTATCAAATCGGCCATTCCCTTAATGCGATTCATAACGGAGGGATTTTCGGTGCGGGATTAGGGGGGGGAACCTTCAAACTCGGCTTTTTGAGTGAGGTTCATACCGACTTTGTACTGGCAGGAATAGCCGAAGAGTTCGGATTTATCGGGGTTTTCGGAGTGGCACTCCTTTTTATTATGCTGCTGCACCGTCTCTTTAAAATTGCCAATCGCTCTCATAACGATACGGCCTATCTTTTTAGTTTGGGTGTAGGGCTTTTGATCACCTTTGCGTTTATGATCAATGCCTACGGTATTAGTGGATTAACCCCTATTAAAGGGATTTCAGTCCCATTTTTGAGTTACGGAGGTTCGGCTATGTTGGCTTCGGCAATGGGGATAGGGATGGTGTTGATGGTCTCTAAAAAGATTGAATACAAATCGGGGGATAAAAAGTGAATCTCATTTTTACTGGAGGCGGAACAGGAGGACATTTGGTGATCGCTCTCTCTTTAGCAGAAAAAGCACGTGAGCAAGGGCACAAAGTGATGTTTATCGGTTCAACATCAGGGCAAGATCGTCAGTGGTTCGGAGAGAGTTCTCTTTTTGATGAGGTTCACTTTTTGGATACGACGGGAGTGGTCAACAAATCGGGATTTGGAAAACTCGTCGCTTTGTGGAAAGTGTTTAAAGCACTGTTACACTCACGTACGTTGATTCGTGCCTTTAAAGCTGACGCCGTTGTGAGTGTCGGAGGATTTTCGGCGGCACCGGCTGCTATGGCGGCGGTTGCGACGGGCACGCCGCTCTACATTCACGAACAAAATGCGGTGACGGGAAAGTTAAACCGATTGCTTCGACCGTATGCGAAGCGATTTTTCAGCTCGTATGAGGAGGGGGAGAATCATTGCGATTATCCCGTCAATGCACGCTACTTTGAGAATGCCCGTATCCGTGACTCTATTAAAACCGTGATCTTTTTAGGGGGATCGCAGGGGGCTAAATTTATTAACGATTTGGCACTTGAAATCGCTCCGTGGCTTCGTGATAAAGGGATACATATTATTCATCAGTGCGGACTCAAAGAAGAAGAGCGGGTACGTGCCGCGTACCATGAACTTGGGATACCGGCGGAAGTGTACGGGTTTACGACGCAGATTGCGGAGTTGTGCGAGCGGAGTGATTTTGCCATAAGCCGTTCCGGTGCCAGTACCCTCTGGGAACTCTGTGCGGCGAAAATCCCTGCGTTTTATATCCCGTTCCCTTATGCCGCCGCCGATCACCAATACCATAACGCCCGCTATATCATCGATCATAATGCAGGATGGTGCGAGAGACAAAGCGACGGGTTACTCCTAAAACTGCAAGAAGCGATTGAGAGTGATATCGGCGTCAGGAGTGAAGCGTTAGGAAAATTGATTGCCCCCAACGGTGCCGCGCATATCATTGAAAAGATCGAAAAACGATAAAAACAGAGTTCATCCGCGTTTGCTCCCCTTTTTGCTATAATTCGCCCACTTATTGCCACCAGCAAGGGCAATGAGGAGAGAAAATAGCAAGGAGTTTCGTATGAAACACGCATCCATGGGCAAATACCGCCCTTATCCTCAAGTTGATTTGCCGAATCGTATTTGGCCGTCCAAAACCATCACGCACGCCCCTATCTGGTGCAGTGTCGATCTTCGCGACGGAAACCAAGCGTTGATCACCCCGATGAATTTGGATCAAAAACTCTCTCTCTTCACCCTCTTGCTGAAACTCGGATTTAAAAATATTGAGGTGGGATTCCCCTCCGCGTCGAAAGTGGAGTTCGATTTTTTACGCACTCTTGTAGAGCAGAAATTGATTCCCGATGACGTGACGGTACAAGTCCTCGTCCAAGCGCGGGAACATTTGATCGACAAAACGTTTGAAGCGTTGGCAGGGGTCAAAAAAGCGATTGTCCATCTGTACAACTCCACCTCGGTAGCCCAGCGTAAGATCGTCTTCGGCAAAGAGCAAGATGAGATTATCGCGTTGGCACTAGAGGGTGTCGATATGGTCAAAGCCCGCGCCGCCAAGCACGACGGTGAGATTAGTTTAGAGTATTCACCGGAGAGTTTTACGGGGACGGAGCTGGAATATGCCGCCCGTATCTGTAATGCAGTGACCGATCGTTGGGGGATCAGCGCTGAGCGTAAAGTTATTATTAATCTCCCCGCGACGGTCGAGATGGCAACTCCGAACGTCTATGCCGATCAGATCGAGTGGATGAGCCGTCATTTGACGAATCGCGAGCACGTATTGATCTCGACCCATACCCACAATGACCGCGGAACCTCGGTTGCCGCGACGGAGCTTGCATTGTTGGCTGGGGCGGATCGTGTCGAGGGGACGTTGCTCTCCAACGGAGAGCGCACCGGAAACGTCGATATTATCACGTTGGCACTCAATATGTATACCCAAGGGGTCGATCCGGAGTTGGATTTCAGCGATTTAGAGACGGTCGTTCGTATCGTCGAAGAGTGTACCGATATGAAAACGCATGAGCGTCATCCGTATGTGGGCGAACTTGTCTATACGGCGTTTTCAGGCTCTCACCAAGATGCGATCAACAAAGGGTTGGCGTATCAGCGTTCCAAAGAGGACGCATTCTGGGAAGTTCCCTATTTGCCGATCGATCCGCAGGACGTGGGGCGCAACTACGAGGGGATTATCCGTATCAACTCCCAATCGGGCAAGGGGGGCGTAGCCTACGTCCTCGAAGATAAATTCGGCTACTCATTGCCGAAGAAAATGCACCCTGAAATCGGAACGATCGTTCAGCGCGTTACGGACGAAGCGGGACGCGAACTCACCTCCGAAGAGATTTTAGACATCTTCGAGAAAACCTATTTCGGTGAACCGCATGACATCGAGTTTGTCGATTATTCGGTTCTCTCGGAGAGTGCAAAAGAGCACTCCGCCAAATGTGTGTTGGAATACACCCATAACGGCAAAGTGATCCGAAGCGAAGGGCAGGGGAACGGTCCGATCGATGCGTGCAAAAATGCGTTGATGGTGGAGTATTCCCATAACTTTAAAATCCTCTCGTACAGCGAGCACTCACGCGGAGAGCTTTCCAGTGCCGAAGCGGTTGCCTACATCGAGATTCAGACGGAGAGTTTGGATAAATTTTTCGGGGTAGGGTGTGATAACGATATTACCGTTGCGTCGATCAAAGCGATGTTTAGTGCCCTTAATCGGGCGTTTTCGTAACTTGTTTCTTGATTCCTGCTTATGCGGGAGTCGTTCTAATTCCTCTTTAACGCCTTCTTTGTTATAATCGCGCAATTTTATCCAAATGAGAGTATGACTATGATGGATGTCCGCGAAGCCTTTTTGGCCTTTTTTGAATCAAAACAACACGCACGGGTTCCGAGTTCTCCCCTCGTTCCTGATGATGCAACCCTCCTTTTTACTAATGCGGGGATGGTTCCGTTTAAGTCAATTTTTACGGGCGATATCCCTATCCCTGCCAATCCGCGTGCGACCAGTGCACAGACATGTATTCGCGCAGGGGGCAAGCATAATGACCTAGAGAATGTCGGTCATACAGCGCGTCACCATACGTTTTTCGAGATGCTCGGGAACTTCAGTTTCGGTGATTATTTCAAAGAAGAAGCGATTGCCCATGCGTGGGAATTTGTGACCGAAGTGATGAAACTCCCTGTTGATAAACTTTGGGTTACCGTCCATGAGAGCGATGATGAAGCCGAAGAGATTTGGAAGAAACATATTGCGGCAGATCGCATTATGCGTTTGGGAGACAAAGACAATTTTTGGCAGATGGGAGATACCGGACCGTGCGGACCGTGTTCGGAAATCTTCGTCGATCAGGGTGCGGAACATTTTAACGGCCCAGAGGATTATATGGGGGGAGACGGGGATCGTTTCCTCGAAATTTGGAACCTCGTATTTATGCAGTATGAGCGTAACGCCAAAGGTGAATTAAAACCTCTTCCGAAACCGTCTATCGATACGGGGATGGGGCTGGAACGTGCGACTGCCGTACTCGAAGGGGCTTTGAGCAACTACGATTCGACCCTTTTTATGCCGATTATCCGTCGTGTTGAAGCTCTTATCGGTAAACCCTATACCTATGCAAGCGGTGCGTCGTACCGTGTTATCGCCGATCATATCCGTACGGTGACGTTCCTCCTCTCTCAGGGAACGAATTTCTCGAATGAAGGGCGCGGATACGTTCTTCGCCGTATTCTTCGCCGTGCGGTTCGTCACGGATACTTGCTCGGATTTACCAAACCGTTTATGTTTGAAGTAGCGGGAACCGTAGCGGAATTGATGGGGAAACAATACCCCTACATCGTCGAAAAACTAAACGTAGTCAAAGAGCAAATCATGCTTGAAGAGGAGCGTTTTTTCAAAACGATCGCTTCGGGGATCGAACTCTTTAACGAAGAGTTGAAAAACACCAAAGAGACCTTCAGCGGCGAAGTGGCGTTTAAACTTTACGATACCTTCGGATTCCCTCTCGATTTGACCGAAGATATGTTGAGGGAGAAACATCTTTCCCTCGATGTAGAGACGTTTGAGACATTAATGTCAGAGCAACGCAAACGGGCGAAAGCGGCCTGGAAAGGTTCGGGCGATGCGCACGTCGAGGGAGATTTTAAAACCCTCCTTGAGACGTTCGGCGTTAATACCTTTATCGGGTATGCCTACACGAAAGCTCCCGTTAAAATCCAAGCCCTTTTGGGTGAAAATTTCGAGCGGGTTGAACAGCTTCATGCCCATCAGCGCGGTTGGGTCCTTCTCGAAGAGACACCGTTTTATGCAGAGAGCGGCGGACAATCGGGAGATACCGGAACTCTGGGGGATAAAGCGACCGTTACGGAGACGAAAAAGTTTCACGGCTTGAACCTCTCCCATATCGAGACGAAAGCAACTCTTAGCATCGGTGAGACTATCGAAGCGGTTGTTGACCCTGAGCGTAACGAGATCGCGAAACACCATTCGGCAACCCACTTGCTCCATGCCGCGTTGTATGAACTTTTGGGGGAACATATTTCCCAAGCGGGTTCATTGGTCGAGCATAACCGTCTCCGTTTCGACTTCTCACACCCTAAAGCGATGTCTCATGAAGAGATCGCTCTCGTCGAAGAGAGAGTGAACTACCATATCTTCCATGCGCTGGAGGGGATGACTCGTGAAATGAGTATCGACGAAGCGAAAAAAAGCGGAGCCAAAGCGCAGTTCGGTGAAAAATACGGCGATACAGTACGTGTTGTTAATTTTGGAATGGCTTCGGTTGAGTTTTGCGGCGGTATCCACGTCGATAATACGGCAACCATCGGAACGTTTGTCATCGTAAAAGAGAGCGGAGTCAGTGCGGGAGTTCGACGTATCGAAGCGGTGTGCGGTAATGCCGCCTATAATCTCTTTAAACAACAGCGTCACCTTCTCGAAGAGGTGGAAGCATCGGTTAAAAACCGCGATGTATTGGCGGGGATTGAACGTCTTAAAGAGCAGGTGAAAACCCTAAAAACTGAAATGAGCACATTGGCGTCGAGTGCTAAAGAAGAACTTGCCGTTACGATGATGGGGAACACGGCGGTTGTCGTAGCCGAACTTACAGCGGGCGATATCAAAGAGCGTATCGATGAGCTTAAAAATCAGCACGATTCGGTTGCGGTGATTTTGTTCCAAATCAAAGAGGATAAAGTGCTCCTCGCGGCGGGTGCTAAAAATACGACTGTCAAAGCGGGGGATTGGATCAAAGCAATCGCACCTATCCTCGGCGGCGGCGGCGGCGGACGTCCGGACTTCGCCCAAGCGGGTGGAAAAGACGCTTCGAAACTCACTGAGGCCAAAGAGGCGGCATTGGCGTATGTCACGAAGGAATTGGCGGTATGAAAGAGTTCCTCGTGGAGACTTTTGCCCATCATCGTACTCTCATCGTTTTTTTACACGTCATCAGTGCCGTCATTTGGGTCGGTGGGATGATCGCTATCCGATTTGCAACACACCAGTCACTCGCACTCATTAGCGATCCAAAACTCCGTTTAGAGCGTGCGGCGCATACGCTGAAACGTCTTTTCACTATCGTAATGCCGTTTGTAATCCTCCTTATTATTACAGCGGTTTTAATGGCGGTCGGTCTCGGATTCCGCGCAGCGGCGATGGACCCTATGGGTAATGTCATCGATGAGTATGCGATGAGTATCTATAACACCGTTCATATCAAAGAGGCGATTTGGTTGATTATGGCCTTGAATTTGGGGGCTATGATGTGGCGCAGAGCAAAAGCGGAAAAAGCGCTTAAAGAGGGGAATCTCGAAAAAGCCAAAGAGATGCTTGGCCTTATCGCAAAATATATGGTTCCGGTCAATATTGCGCTGGGTGTTATCGCTATTTTTATCGGTGTGGTACTCCGAAACGCCTATTAAGCCATGATACGCCTAGCGTCCTCCTCCATCACCCGCGCCGAACTTCTCAAAGCGGCGGGTATCCCTTTTATCCAACAATCCATCGATTTCGATGAAGATTCCATTATTGCAACGTCCCCTAAAAATTTTGTTTACCAAGCGACACTCGGAAAATACAAAGTCAATTTGGAAAAATTCGGCTGCAGCGATTATCCCCTTTTGGTTGCTGATACCGTGGTTACGGCACAAGGGAAGATTTTACGCAAAGCGAAAGACGAAGCCGATGCAAGGATGATTTTAGAAACCCAAAGCGGCTCGGAAGTGGCTATTATTACTTGTATGATTTACAAGACTCCTCGCTTGGAATTAATAGATATCTCGTCGACGCACTATTTTTTCGACCAATTTGATCCACAAGAGGTTGAAAATTATCTCCGAAGCGGCGATTGGCGTGGTAAAGCAGGTGCGTGCATGGTAGAGGGGTTTTGCAAACCTTACATTCGCGAAGTGCGCGGTTACGAGAGCACTGCCATGGGGCTTTGTGTTGAAATTCTCCAACCTTTTCTATAGGAGGCTGCTATGAGATTTAGAGTTATCGTATTGATCGGATTATTGTTTGTCGGATGTGCAACGACACCGGTAACAAACCGTACACAGTTCATGATGATTTCGCCCGACCAAGAGATGGCTTTAGGAGTCAGTGAAGCACAAAAAGTGGTACAAAGCTCTAAAATAAGTACCGATAAAGTGCTTCAAGAGCGAATTAAACGGATCGGCCAGCGTATTGCGGCAGTGAGCGGGCGAAGCGATTTTGCATGGGAGTTTACGGTGATCGATGACGCAACTCCTAATGCCTTTTGTTTGCCGGGGGGGAAAGTCTTTTTTTACACGGGGATTTTGAAAATTACCGAAAATGAGGATCAGATCGCTACGGTGATGGGGCATGAGATTGCCCATGCCCTCGCACGTCACGGGGCAGAGAGGATGTCGATGCAAACGGTCAGTAATCTGGGTGCTCAGGTTTTAGCCGCGGCATTAAATGTCCCTCCGGAGTATCAAAACCTTTATGCGCAGGCGTACGGTATAACATCACAAGTCGGTCTTATTCTCCCATACAGCCGAAAGTTTGAGCATGAAGCGGATCAAATAGGTATTTATTTGATGTGGAGGGCGGGATATAACGCGTCACAAGCCCTCAAATTTTGGGAAAATATGGGACGTTTGTCGAAAGATTCCAAAAAAACACCTCCATTTTTATCAACTCATCCTGCCGATGATGAACGGATTCGAGAGATTCGTAACTACATAGCACAGCTCCCCTCTCAGCGATGAATAATCCCTACTCAAGCGAGTTAAACGCACTAAAGCGCTCAGGTCGCTATCGTGAGCGCCGTATTCGTGATGATTCTCTGCTCGATGCTGCATCGAACGATTATTTGGGACTGGCGCATAATAAAGAACTTCATAGGAGGGCGTGCGAGACACTTACGCTCTATAGCGACCATGCCCCCAAAGCCTCGATGCTGGTCAACGGCTACCATCCAATCCATGCCGCCTTTGAAGAGGCATTGTGTCGCGCCAACGGATTTGAGGCGGGGATTGTGATGGGAAGCGGATTTAACGCCAACATCGGTCTTATTGAAGCCCTTGTCCGTAAGGGGGATGTTCTTCTGATGGATGAGGAGTATCACGCCAGCGGTGTTGCAGGCTCACGTATGTGTGAGGGGGAGGTGATTTTTTTCCCCCATAATGATCCATTCGCTTTGAAAACAGAGCTTGAACGGGCGCAGGGGAAACGGGTTATTGTCGCGGTAGAGGGGATATACTCAATGGGGGGCGATCTTGTTCCTCGAGAGATTATCGAACTTGCCATAGAGCATGAGGCGATTTTGATTTTGGATGAAGCCCATAGCAGCGGTGTGATCGGTGAGCATTTGATGGGGATTCTTGATTATTATGGTATTGCGCCGACTTCGCTGATGATTAAAATGGGGACGCTGGGGAAAGCGTACGGGAGTTTCGGTGCGTATGTCCTCTCTTCTACCCATATCAGCGAGTATTTGATCAATCGTGCTAAAAATGTGATCTATGCCACCGCACCGTCGCTGTACGATACGGCACTAGCCCATTACGCATTGATTTATATACAAACCCATGCGATAGGGTTGCGTGAAGAGATAGCGGCACGGCAGAAAATCGTGAAAGAGATACTGGGAATCACGTGTGCGGGATTGATTGTTCCGATAGAAATCGGGGATAATCGCGAAGTGATGCGGTTGCAAGAGCAGCTTAAAAATGAGATGGGAATCCATGTCGGAGCGATTCGCCAGCCGACGGTGAAAAAAGCGATCCTCCGTCTTATTGCACGGTTGGATATCGAGAGGGCAGTTCTAGCTCAGGCGTGTGAGCGTTTAACACAGATTTGGGTAAAATAGTACTATGAATACGATTCATATCGATCGGCTCAAAATCGCCCTTGGAGATAGAGTGCTGGTGGATATCTCTTTTGATATTCGTCGTTCATTGGCATTGGTCGGACAAAGCGGAAGCGGTAAATCGTTGACACTCAAAGCCCTTTTGGGACTTTTGGAGCCATCATTAGAGATTAGTATCGAGAAACGATCCGATTTTGAGTGGAAGCGGGGGGTATCCCTCTCGTTAGTTCCTCAAAATCCGTTTACGGCACTCTCCCCGCTTACACGGATTAAAGACCAAATGTTTTTAACGCGTGAGAGACAAAGTGAACTGTTTGCTCTGTTGGGTTTGGAAGAATCGCTTTTGGAACGGTTTCCCCCTGAACTCTCAGGTGGACAGCTTCAGAGGGTTGTAGTGGCGATCGCTTTAGGATCAAACCCGAAGCTTTTGTTGCTCGATGAGCCGACTACGGCACTTGATCCTGAGTCAAAAGAGGCTATGATTGCGTTGTTAAAAACATTGCAGGAGAGAATGGGCTTTTCCATGTTGTTTGTTACGCATGATATGAGTGTGGCATCGGCATTATGTGAAGATATTTGTATCCTCCGTGAGGGTCGTGTGATCGAAGCGGGAAAAACCACGGATGTAATTACTCACCCCAAAGAGGGGTACACTCAAGCGCTGATAGACGCTGAATTTAAAACCAGAGGATTTAGAAATTGATCAACTCCTATGACGAAGTACCGCTACGGACAAAAATGAGAAAATATATGCTCATAGGGCTCGGAATTATCGTGATGATTCCCGTCGTTTTTTTAGGGTACCTTATTTATTCTTTCGAGTATGAAACACAAAAACTGATCAAATATCAGCCCCGTTTGACAACGGAGGTCTACGATCGTAACGGGAATAAAATTGCCAACCTTTTTAGTGACGAGCACCGATATTACGTCTCGTATGAAAACATCCCTCCTCGGTTGATTGAAGCTCTTTTGGCGATCGAAGATACGATGTTTTTCGAACATGGCGGGGTGAATCCCGATGCGATTATGCGGGCGATCATCAAAGACGTCAGTGCAGGGAAACTCAAAGAGGGGGCGAGTACGATTACTCAGCAGCTGGTTAAAAATACCCTGCTCAATCGTGAGAAAAAATTCTCCCGTAAATTTAAAGAGGTGCTCTACGCTATCCGTATTGAACAAGAACTCTCCAAAGAGCAGATTTTAGAGCGTTATTTCAACGAAATCTATTTGGGACACGGATATTACGGGATCAAAACGGCATCGGACGGCTATTTTCGCAAACCTCTCAAAGAGTTAACCCTAAAAGAGATTGCAATGCTTGTCGGTCTTCCGAAAGCCCCTAATTTTTATTCCCCGACCCGAAATTATGAGTTAAGTCTAGGACGGGCAAATCGTGTTATCGGACGGATGTATGAACTGGGATGGATCGATCAGGAAACGTATGAAAAAGCGACCCAAGAGCGGCCGAAAGTTTACAATGATACCCTCAGCAAAAACTCGGGTCCCTATATTATCGATGAGGTAATGCGTCAGCTCGGCGATGCATTCCCCGATATTCGCAGCGGCGGATACAAGATTTATACCACTATTGATATGCGATTGCAAGAAGCGGGATACAAAGCGCTTCAATCGGGTCGTGATGAAATTTTGAAGCGGGCGCAGGAAGCGGGTGATTTGGATGAGAATATGCAGCGTCAGCTCAACGGCGCCCTTATCAGTCTAAATCCTCATACGGGAGAAATCTTGGCGATGGTGGGAGGGTATGATTATGCCCTCAGCCCTTACAACCGTGTGACGCAGGCAAAACGCCAACCGGGGTCGGCCTTTAAACCCTTTATCTATCAAGTAGCGCTCGATAGCGGCATGTCTCCCTCTTCGATGGTCCCCGATATTGCCCGTACCTATACGTATGCGGGGGATGACGGTGAAGAGAAATCGTGGCAGCCGAAAAACTATAAAAACGAATACAAAGGGATGGTCACGATCCGAGATGCACTGACCCACTCCCGTAACTTAGCGACAATCAACATGGTAAGCGATATGGGATTTGGAAAAATCACCGACGGATTGAGACGCTACGGAATTGTTGAAAATCTCCCACCTGACCTCTCTATCGCTTTGGGTACTATCTCTATTTCTCCGATCGATTTAGCGAAATATTATACGATGTTTGCCAGCGGAGGAGCCTTGACGAATCCGATGTTAGTACGTCAAGTGATCACCCCAAAAGGGGAGACGATCCAGTATGAAAACAAAAGCCGTCAAGTCAACACGCCGCAGCAGATCTACCTGATGACCTCAATTTTGAAAGATGTCGTGAGTCACGGAACCGGAACAGGGGCACGTGTGGGCGGGATAGAGATTGCCGGTAAAACGGGAACCACCAATAAAAACGTCGATGCATGGTTTGTCGGCTATTCTCCGACGGTAGAGACGGTCGTATGGTTCGGGCATGACAACAACACTCCGATGCGCCGAAGTGAAACAGGGGGGCGTGCCGCAGGGCCGGTATTCCGTTATTACTATGAAGATATGTTGCGCATTTATCCAAATACCAAACGTTATTTTGATGTGCCGGCAGGAGTCTATGTGGGCTCATCAAGCGATCAAAATTCGAGTGAAACGTTTACCGACACCTCAGTAGCTCCGGATGCAACGCAAGAAGAGGCACCGAAAACCGAAGAAAAACTACTATTTTAACCTTTTTTCTTTGTGGCAGATGAGAGATAAAACCATACCGCTCCTCCGATAACGAAGAGCATAACGGGAGCGAGATAGGGCTTATCGGCTACCATATCGTATCCCTTGATAAGCGCTCCTCCGAAAAGATAACTTCCCCCCCCGACGACGACGGCCCAGATGAGAGCTCCGATGGCATTGTAGGCACTGAATTTCCAAAAATCGTACTTGGTTAATCCGATGGCTAAAGGGACAAGCGTTTTAAGCCCGTAGATAAACTTTTTAACGACGATGATCCAAGAGCCGTTTCGTTTGAGCAGGAGATGAGAAAAGGCGAGTTTTCGACGGTGCTTTTTAAAATACTCCATCATTTCACGCTTATGGTATCGAGACATATAAAACATCAACGAATCCCCGATAAAATTGGCGATCATAGCGATCGTAATAGAGAGGGAAATATCCATTTTCCCCATAAAACTGAGAACTCCCGCACCCAAAAGGGCAACGAATCCCCCTCCGAGTGAGTAGAGGAATAAAACGATATATCCATAGGTCGAGAGATTGGTGAGCATGTCATCCATAAATTAGAGTTTCCTTATTTTGGCTATTTCATCGCGTAGGCGTGCCGCTTCTTCGAATTCGAGTTTTTTAGCGGCCTCTCTCATTTTGAGATTCAGCTCTTCGATCAGTTTTTTCCGCTCAGCGGCAGGGAGTGTTTTCGCTTTTTTGGAGCGGTTGTATAGATCGCCGACATCTTCGAGTTTGAGATTCTCATCAAGCGAGCGTTTGGTGGTGGTTGGGGTAATGCCGTGTTCGGTGTTATACGCCTCTTGGGTTTCCCGTCGTGCCGTTGTTTTGGCGATCGCCCGCTCCATCGATCCGGTAATCTTTTGCGCATACAAAATAACCCGTCCGTGTTCATTCCGCGCGGCGCGTCCGATGGTTTGAATGAGTGCGGTTTCGGAGCGGAGAAATCCCTCTTTGTCGGCATCTAAAATCGCGACAAGACTCACTTCGGGAAGGTCAAGCCCCTCACGGAGGAGATTGATCCCGATAAGGACATCGAAATCCCCGACACGAAGTCCACGGATAATCTGATTGCGCTCGATAGCGTCGATCTCGGAGTGCATATATTGCACCTTTATCCCCAAATCGGCGAGGTATTTGGTGAGGGCTTCGGCCATTTTTTTGGTGAGTACGGTGACGAGGACACGATCCCCAAGAGCCACCGTTTTTTTAATCTCATCGTGCAAATCTTCGACCTGATTTTCACTCGGTTTGATTGTGATAATCGGATCGAGCAATCCGGTAGGGCGGATGATTTGGTGGGCGATCGTGGTGCTGATATCGAGTTCTTGCGCCGATGGGGTTGCGGAGACGAACATATAATGGGGCGCTTTGTTCATAAATTCATCGATCATCAGAGGACGGTTGTCGAGGGCACTCGGGAGGCGGAATCCGTAATCGACGAGTACCTCTTTACGGCTTCGATCCCCCGCAAACATCCCCCGAAATTGCGGCAAACTCACATGGCTCTCATCGACGATAATGAGAAACTTATCGTGGTGAAGGGTGAAATAGTCGAGCAATGTATAGGGGGCTTCTCCCGGGAGTTTATCGGTGAGATGGCGGGAGTAGTTTTCGACCCCCTTACACATCCCCGTCGCCTGCAACATTTCGAGGTCAAATTCACATCGCTGTTTGAGCCGCTGTGCTTCGACGATTTTCCCTTGTTTATCGAGCTCGTTCAGCCGTTCCCCGAGTTCATCTTCGATCCGCTTGATCGCGCGGGAGAGTTTCTCTTGACCGACGGCAAATTGGCTGGTAGCGTAGATCGTGACCGTTTCTTGTTTTTCGGTCATCGTGTTACTCAGGGGCTCAAAAAAGGTTAAGCGCTCCACTTCATCCCCGAAAAATTCGATCCGAACTGCTTGATCCTGCCAATAGGGGGGATAGATATCGACCACTTCGCCGTTCACCCGAAAGTGACCGCCCTCGAAATAGGTGTCGTTTCGGGCGTATCCCATCTCGACGAGACGTAGAAGGAGCTTTTTTTGGTTGATCTCATCACCGATAGCGATCACCTGCACCATCTTCTCATACTCTTCCGGATCACCGAGCCCGTAGTTAGCAGAGACGGAGGCGACCACGATAACATCATCATAGCTGAGGAGATTCGCGGTGGCAGAGAGGCGAAGCCGTTCCAACTCATCATTGATCGAGCTGTCTTTTTCGATAAACAAATCTTGGCGGGGGATGTAGGCTTCGGGTTGATAGTAATCGTAGTAACTGATGAAATACTCGACATGGTTTTCAGGGAAAAACGAGCGAAATTCACTGTAGAGCTGTGCCGCGAGGGTTTTATTATGGGTCATAATGATCGTCGGAAGCTGTACGCTCTCGATCACCTTCGCCATCGTGTAGGTTTTACCGCTACCCGTTACCCCCTCAAGGGAAACATAGCGTTCACCGTTTTTAATGCCCGATGCGAGAGCATCGATAGCAACGGGCTGATCGCCGGCAGGTTGATAGGGGGTATGGACTTTAAAAATCGGCAATGAGTGACCCTATGATAAATATTCGAAATTATAGCGCAAATGCTGTTTTTCATTATGGATGAGCACCTATAGACTGCTGAGTTAAGGTGAGTTTTTGAATTACCCCTAATGCTTAACTTTTTTTCGAATTTTTGTCGTTGCGTTTTTCTTTTAACGTTTTGGTCGGTGCTTTTTTAACCGCTTTTTTTGAATCTTGACCTTTTGCCATAATATCCCCTTTTTTAGATGTGTTAATCGTATAACTCTCCACACATAGTATACGACTTATACTTAAAAGGCAGTGGCAACTCAGAGGGATTTGGCTAATCCTTTTGGAAGTTCGATCCAAAAGTATGAACTTAATTCATTATTGTAGATTTAGATTCTATACTACCCTTGTAAAATGGTACACAGTTACCTTCAAAAAGGAATAATGGTGCGAATACTCTATTTTCTGATGGCTGCGTGTGCATTGAACGCCCAGACATCGCTTCCGTCTCTAATCGATTCTGCACAAAAAAACGGGCGCATCGAGAGTTATGCACACCAATCCAGTGCTGCAAAGCTGGGGTATGATGCGGCTAAATACTCTTATTTTCCGCGAATCGACGGATTCGGCAATGCCTCTTTTGTCGATCATACGGGCGGGTTTGATGCGAAGCAGACCTACAGCGCAGGATTTAGAGGAGAGTTTATCGTCTATGACGGTTCTCGGAGAGAGAATCTTTTGGATCAAAACAAAGCACTCGAAAATGCCGCCCAACATACCCTCTACGGTGCCAAAAAAGAGCTTTCGCTCGATGTTATACAGCGCTATTTTGAACTCCAAAATACGCGAGATGAGATCAAGACCTATCGAACAATGTCAGAGCAGCTTGAGGGGCAACTGGAGCGTTTGGAGATGTTTAAACGCGCAGGGCTTGCGAGTGAAGATGCCCTTATGCGCCTACGCTCGGAAGTCTCGAATGCCCGCTACGGTATTGAAGATTTAGAGTATCGTGCGGAACGCCAAAAAAGGGAGTTGGAGACGATTACGAATCAAACGATAACCGAGCTTGAATCTTCCGAAGTGCTTCCCCCCCAAGAGGTGCAGATGCAAGAGTTGGATAAGCTCAATGCGCTGAAATACACCCGCGATGCCAAAGTGCATGAAGCAAAGCAAAAAGATGCCTCCAATCTTCCGACGATCAAGCTGGAAGATCAGTACAGTTTTTACGATTATAAAAATGATCCGATTGCCCAGATGCGTGTCGATACCCAAAATAAAGTTATCGCTTCACTCAGTATGAATTTGGTTGATTTTTCGGCTGCATCGACAGCGAAACAAGCACTGATGGCACAAGCACAGGCACAAAGCAGCGAATTGGCCTACGCTGCCAAAGAGGTGGAACATAACCGTCTCTTGGCCGGCCGTTACATTGAGCGCACCCGTATTTTGATCGATAGTTCGGAAAAAACCTATGATGCGGCGACGAAAACCTTTGATGCGGTCAAAAAGAAGTATGAGGCGCGAATCGTCGATTACGTCACCTACCTCGATGCCCTTCATACCCTCACCGATGCCACCAACCAGCTTAGCCGTGCAAAACGGACGCTCTATTATGCCTACGCGGCCTATTATTTTTATGCGGGACTCGATCCCAAGGAGTTTGTACGATGATCAAAACACTATGGATAGCACTTTTACTCACCGCTTCGCTGATGGGGGAAGAGATTTATGCCACGTTTGATGTCGTTGCGCGTAAAGAGGCGAATCTGAATCTGACGACGCAGGGGATTGTTAAACACCTGAATGTCGATGTCGGAAGTCGTGTTAAACAAGGGGCGGTTTTGCTCGAAATCGATAATGATGATCTCGTTGCCGGTATCGATCTCGCACGTGAGAAGCTCAAAAAAGCAAAAATAGAAGAGGAGTTTGCCCGATTGACGTATGAGCGTTACACTCAGGTGAAGAGTGTGATTGATGCGGAGTTGATGGATCAGCACACCCTCGCGTATAAAAAAGCCTCTGCTACGACCTCCGAGGCCAAAGCCTCTTTGCGCTATCAGGAGACATTGCTGGAAAAGACACGTCTTCGTGCCCCTTTTAGCGGTATTATCGCCAGCCGTAACATTGAACTAGGCGACAGTGTCGTAGGGGCATCCTCTCTATTTCGTCTGATCAGTTCGCCGGAGGTAAAACTGATTTTGAATTTTGACGAGAAGTATCTCCACTCTCTCAAAGTCGGTTCCAAAGTCCGTTACCGAGTCGATGGACAGGGCAAAGAGAGGCTCGGGTCTATTTCAAAAATCTACCCTTCGGTCAATGCGAAAAACAGAAAAGCGACGGCGGAAGTGTTGAGTACGAATATCGCTCCGGGGCTTTTTGGTGAAGCCTATATCCTTGGAAAATAAAAATGCGCATTTGGGCATTCTGCCGAAGAAAACCCAGTGTTAACGTAGCTGAGGGAGCTTTGCTTCTCAGCGTTAAGGAATAAATATGTACAAATTTGCCATTAATCGTCCTATTACCACACTGATGCTCGTCATGAGTCTCATTGTGTTCGGGATAATGTCGTTTCGTTCGATGCCCGTTGCCCTGTTCCCTAATATTGATTTTCCGATTGTGACGATTCAGACCGCGTATCCGGGCGCCGATCCTGAGAGTGTTGAGTCCAAAGTAACCGATAAGATCGAAGAGGCGGTATCAGGGATTGATGGGATAGACAAACTCATCTCCACCAGCTATGACGGGCTGAGCGTGGTCACCGTACAGTTTGAACTCACCAAAGATATCGAAGAGGCGGCGAACGATGTCCGTGATAAGATCGGAACGCTCAACCTTGATACGGAGGTCGAATCCCCATCCGTTCAAAAAGTAAGTGCGTCGGGGGCGGCCTCTATCAAACTCTTCATTACCACAGAACATGGTGATCAGATCGCGCTGATGCGTTTTGCCGATGAGCAGATCAAGCCTCGCCTTCAACGCATTCAAGGGGTAGCCAAAATTGATATCGTCGGCTATCGGGATCGCGAAATACGGATCTTTACCGATCCCTTCCTTCTCAATAAATACGGTATCTCTTCGGATGTTCTCCAATCACGTATCAATGCCGAAAATGTCCGATCAGGTGGGGGTAAACTCATTTCTGCGAATAACGAGCTGATCCTAAAAACACGCTCCGATGCTACGAGTGTGGAGCAGTTGAAGAGCCTTAGTATTGCTCCGGGGGTACGCTTGAGCGATATCGCACGGGTGGAAGACGGCCTCAAAGATACGACAAGCTACTCCTCGTATAACGGAAAAGAGGGGGTGTTGCTGGAAGTTCAAAAGATTGCCGGATCGAACGATCTTGAAGTGATTGAGGGGGTCAAAAAGAGACTTCCCTCCCTTGCAACGCTTGCCGGAAAATCATACTCCTTGACACTGGTGGAAGATCAGTCGGAGAAAATCCTTATCAACATCGATAATGTCAAATTTGATCTTCTCTACGGGTCTATACTGGCGGTGCTGATCGTTTTTTTCTTCCTCCGCAACCTTACCGCTACGATTATCTCGGCAATCGCTATCCCCACCTCCATTATCGGAACCTTCGGACTGATCGATTATCTGGGGTACGATCTCAACCGTCTTACCCTTATCGGTTTGACCTTGGCGATCGGTATTTTTATCGATGATGCGATTGTCGTTATCGAAAATATCTCCAAAAAAATGGAACACGGGATGGAACCTTTGGAGGCCTCTTTCGAGGGGGTGAGAGAGATCTCTTTCTCGATTCTCGCCATCTCTTCGATGCTTTTGGCGGTTTTTGTCCCCGTAGCTTTTATGGGGGGGATCGTCGGGAAATTTTTTAACTCCTTTGCGATGACGGTTGCTTCGGGGGTATTGATTTCCTACTTGGTTGCGATTATGTTTATCCCTACTCTCGGAGCGCGTCTTTTGAGCGGAACCGAGAGCCGATTTTGGGAGAAAACAGAGCCGATTTTTCAAAAACTCGATCTTTACTATCGTGCCGTTCTGGCGAAATTGCTCCACTATAAATGGATCACCCTCGCGGCGGTTTTGGCCATTTTATTCTCCTCTTTTGCCCTTGCCGGTAAAGTAGGGGGAACTTTTGTCCCGATGGAAGATATGTCGGAAATGAGGGTGATGATCAAGGCACCCGTAGGGATCTCTCTGGAGGCGATGAAAAAAGAGATGGCACCGCTCGTACAAACGATGCAGGAGGACAAACAGTTCCAAAAGGTCGTCCTCTCTATCGGCTACAACGCGGCACAAGAATCACACAAAGCGATGATCTATGCCAAGCTTTTGCCGGTAGGAGAACGAGAGGCTCTGGAGTCGGTAATCAACGCTTACCGAGAAAAATTTAAATCGTATAAACATTTGATTATCAGTGTCGAAGATGTCCCCCCAATCGATACGGGGGAGAGCAATGCTCCGGTTCAAATCGTCCTCACGGGAGCCGATTTGGAGACTCTTGAGACAAAATCGGCTGCTTTGATCAAGCTCCTAAAAGAGAGTGAGGGGGTGATCGATATCGATACCGATTTCGAACCGGGAAAACCGGAAGTGCGTATCGGGATCAACCGAGAAAGTGCTCAGCGTTTGGGGATTTCGGCTCAGCAAATCGCCAAATCGATCGGATCAACTTATTCGAGTGACAGCGCTATCTCCAATTTTGAACAAAACGGCCGCCAATTTGATATTACCCTCCGAGCCTCAGATGAGTATCGAAGTGTGATCGATGATCTTAAAAAGATGCAGATTCAGACACAGACGGGTGAGATGGTTATGGTGGATGGCCTTATCACATTGGAGACGGCCGAGGGGGCGGCATCGATCAACCGATTTGACCGTGAGCGTAAAATTTTGGTTACGGCCAACCTCGACGGTGCCCCTTTGGATGCCCTCGTCAACAAAATAGACAGTGCCCTTCCCGCGATTTTAGGAGAAGGGTACCATTATCGTTACACCGGAGATATCGAACGGATGCAAGAGACGATAGAAGCGTTCGGTTTTACCGTATTGCTGGCAGTTGTTTTGATCTATCTGATTCTTGCCGCACTCTATGAGTCGTTAATTCAGCCTCTCATCATTATGGTGGCGATGCCGCTGAGTTTTACGGGGGTTATCCTCTCGCTCTATCTCACTGGAAACCCGTTTAGTATTTTTGTTATGATCGGGATTATTTTACTGATGGGGATGGTGGGCAAAAATGCCGTCTTGGTGGTCGATTTTGCGAACAATGCGATTAAAGAGGGGAAAAATGTCAATGAAGCACTCCTCGATGCGGGAGAGAAACGTCTTCGCCCGATTTTGATGACGACTTTCGCGATGATTTTTGCGATGCTCCCTCTCGCTCTCGGCGGCGGGGCAGGTCATGAGAGCAATGCTCCGATGGCGATTGCCGTTATCGGAGGGCTTATCAGTTCAACTCTTCTTGCCCTTTTTATCGTTCCGGTACTCTATCGGATGATGTATCCCCTTGATGCATTTTTACGGAGGTTGTACGAGCGAAAACATCTCGAGTAGAGCTGTTTTATTCCGGCGTCACGTCTTCTTTGTCCGGTTTTATCTTAAGGGTAATCACAAAACAAGCACCCTTCTCTTCGTTGTGCCATGTCAGGGTTCCGAAAAGATGTTTTTCGATAATACTTCGAGAGATGTATAACCCTAATCCCGTACCGTTGAACTCTTGTTTGGTTGTAAAATAGGGCTGACCGATTTTATGGATAATGGATTCCGGTATTCCCCCCGCATTGTCGCAGATGGAGATTATAATGACCTCATCTGTCTCTGTAACGGTTATGGTGATGGCAGCGTCTGCAACTTTGTTGGTTAAAAGTATATCTTTTGCATTCCCTAAAAGATTGAGAAAAACCTGTATCAAGGAGCTTGTGTTAATCAATAAAGAGCTTTTAGAAGTATCGTGAATGGTTAGTGTAATATTATTGTTTTCGCAACTTGAACCGATGATGTTAAGGGTATTATGTATAACCTCATCTATCGTTATTTCTACTTTAGATTGGTTCGGTTTGAAAAAATTTCTAAAGTTGTCAATCGTCGTAGAGAGTTGCTGCACTTGTTTGTTAAGTGCCTCTGAGAGTTTTACAAGATAATCGGTGGTTATCTCCTCATTGAATCCAATAGCCATAAGCAGGTTGTTAATCTCCATCCCCATTATGGCTAGAGGTTGCCGCCATTGGTGAGCGATCATGGCAATCATATCCCCCATAGCCGCTTGTTTTGATTGAGCTAGCATCATTTCATCTTTCTCTTTGATCTCTTTTTCCATTTTTTTGCGTTCGGTGATATCGCGAAGTATGCCGATGGCACTCCATCGACCGTTTTTAAGGATGGTTGAAAGCGAGAGTTCTATGGGAAATTCGGTTCCGTCTTTTTTCAAAGCCGCCAGCTCAACTATCTTACCGATAGCCGCACCTTCTCCTGTTTTTTTGAAATGGTCGAATCCTATGTGGTGGGCAGCTAGAAACCGTTTCGGTGCAAGCAGATCATGTAACGGCCATCCCATGATTTCGTTCTCTGAATAGCCGAATATTTTTTCGGCGGATTTATTCCAGTAGGTAATTTTCCCCTCATCATCCATCATTAGGATAGCATCTTGTGCGGAAGCGGTGATACTGTGAAATTTTTCCTCACTCTCGCGCAGTGATTGTTCTGCAATTTTACGTTCGGTAATGTCACGTGCGATACCCAATATATAGGATTTGTCATGTTGAACAAGGGTCACGTTGACTTCCACGGGGAATATCGAGCCGTCTTTACGGCGATGTATACGTTCGGTTTGTACACTTCCTGTTTGAAGAAGCTGATGGTTTATCTCTTCCATTGAATCAGCGTTTAGCATCGGATCAATGTCAAACACACGCATAGAGAGCATCTCCTCTCTGGTATAGCCCAATGTTTTACATTCAGTTTCATTGATATCCAGAAAACGCATACTCAAAGGTTCTATTATTTCGATAGCGTCACTGGAGTGATCCAACAGCAACCGAAAGAGTTTTAGTTTTTCCTCGTCTTCCTTGCGGTCGGTGACATCCAGTCCTATGGAAAGGAGACCAACCGTATTGCCTTCTGCATTTTTTAATGTCTTGTCATACCATTCAATCAGTTTTTGACTGCCGTCTTTTGTAAGAATCGTATTTAGATTACCAATGGTTTGGATATCGTCGATGGCAGTCATAAATATTTTTTTTGTTTTTTCCCTATGAGATTCCGGAAGGAAAATATCGAACCAGTCTTTTCCTTCCACCTCCTTCAAAGAGTACCCTGATACGCTCTCCATGAAGGTATTGAAGCGGATAATCTTACCCTCCGGACTCAGTATCACAATGATGAGTGGTGCAGTTTCTACCAGTCGGTTGGAAAAATCTCGTTCTTGTTTTAACATAGTTTCAATCAGTATACGTTCGGTTATATCGCGGTCTATCCCTCGGTAGCCTGCAAAATCCCCTTTTTTGTCGAAAAATGGGACTCCGTTCGTCTCCAAAATTTTCAGAGTGCCGTCTTTGCAGATATTGGTATTTCTAAGGGCAATTATCGGTAAACGATTTTCAATGCATTTTATGAATTCGCTGCCGACGTGCTGAACCTCTTCCGAGGGGATGAAGTTAAACGGCGATTTACCCACGACTTCCGCAGGAGAGTACCCTAACAGCATTTCGACTTGCGGGCTGACATAGGTATATTTTCCATGCGCGTCAACTTCCCATATCCAGTCGCTTGTCGATTCAACAAGAAGACGAAATTTTTCTTCGTTTTCACGTAGCTTTGTTTCGATGTGCTGATACTCAGAAAGTTCTCTTTCCAGAGTTGCTATACGCTCTAACGCGTTTTTCAAATCCACATCATTCATGAACGTATCTCCAAGATTTGTGATTAAAAAGCTAAAATAGAAAATGATAGATTATACAGGGAAATGGCGGTAAAAGGGAAAGCCATTGAGAATTTATGTTAAAATTAGGATAAAGACTCTATCACTCAAGGTTCATTATGCTATTTAATCCTACTCCGTTGGAAAAATTGACCACACTTATTACCGATTTAATTGAAAAACAATCTGCTCTCCAAGCGGAAATCGAAACGCTTCGCTCTGAGAGTGCTTCGATTCGCGGTAATGAGCAAAACAAAGATGCTGAGATTCAACGTCTGCAGGGGGCACTTGCTTCGAAAGATGAAGAGATTAAAATGTACAGTGATGAACTCTCCGCCAAAGATGCCGAGATTGAGACGATTGTTTCCAAAATCGAAAGCTTGCTTGGATGAAAATGAAAGTATCCCTCACTCTCAATGCCAAACGCTACGACATTGATGTAGAGGAAGATTTTGCCCGATTTTTAATCCTGCAGATGAAACAGGACTTTAACTTCGAGGGGAATAATGATCTCAAACTTCTCCTTCAAGCCTATGTCCGTAAAAACTTCGCTCTTTATGAGCAAGAGAAGCAAGCCCTCAAACTGATCGAGCAGATTCAAACTCTCTAATTCCCTTTCACAATCACTTCACAATAACTTTTTATACTGCTCTCATAAAAAGGAGTTTAAGATGAAAAAGTTACTCTCAATCTTGTTAATCACAGCACTCAGTGCTTCAGTTGCTTTAGCGGATGCTAAGGCGGGTCAAAAAGTCTATCTTAAAACGCTCAAAGCGAAGTTCAATATGAACGGTACCAAATTTGCCGCTGAACATACGGTAGCGGAATGGGAAGAGCTTTTTGCGGATGATGCAAAAGGGTTTGTACAAGAGTACGGCGAACGCTTTCCCGCTTCGGTTCCGCTTCTTACTAATCCGAGTATGAAAGAGAAGCTTCAAGATATCGGTGATTTTGCAAAAGAATACGGTTCTGATAGCGGCAATGTCCCAAGTTGTGGTTGAAAATAAAATAGGATAAAAGGATTTATTATGAAAATGTTACTTGCAATATTGGGTTTAAGTGTTATGTTGAGTGCTGCTGAGGGCGGTGCTTTGTATCAAAAATGTGCGGCGTGTCACGGTCTTAAAGGTGAAAAAGCGGCACTTGGGAAATCGGAAGTGATCGCAGGATGGAACTCTGCTAAAACACTCGAGGCGCTAAAAGGGTATAAAGCGGGAACGCGCAATACTAAAGGGATGGGTGCCTTGATGAAAGGGCAAACCGCCGCGTTAAGCGACGCCGATATGAAAGTTCTTGCAGATCATATCGCAGGACTTAAATAAGAGATAGCGGGGGTTATTCCCACGCTACACAAATGATCTCATCCACCGTCGAAACCTTAATAGGCTTCGGCAAGCTTCGGATACTGCAAGATCATATTTATAACACGGTAATTTATCAGCTTTTTAATCTTGAATAGAGGCATTAAGTGATTCAAAAATGTCTAGTAGTTGTGGGAAGCTCAGTATGCTTTGCAACAGGTTTGCGACACTAAAATGGTAGTATTTTGGCTATTTTGAGCAAGATTTATTGTTTTGCAAAACTTGTAGTGATTCATCAAATATTGAGGTAAAGTTTACGTGATAAAAAAAGTTTTATATTGGTTTATTTTTATAAAGTTGATTCTTGTATCAGTTGTAGCAGATACAAATATTTACACAGTATTTGTATGCTCTGATAAAACCTATAAGCAAGCATTTTTTGATAAAAATCGCTATATAAAAAAAGCCGAAAAAGATGTCTATATTATCAGAAGTGAAGCAGGCTTATACAGAATTGCTTATGGTACTTTTGAAAATATTTCAGAAGCGGAAGCGTTCAAAAAGAATTTATCCGATGAACTGAAAAAATTGAAACCTTATGTTGAGAAACTGACGGCAGGATATCTTGCACAAACAAAAAATGGGAAAGTAGTTAAATTCCCATTAAAATTAGATGAGTCTATCCACATAGAAAAAGCCCCTTCAGATGAGTACATCTCAAATCAAAAGCAGTTAGATATAGATGAAAATAGCACAAGTAAATCAGAAAACAAGAGTGTTGTTTTTGAACAAACGATGCAAATATCAACAGTGGATATGAATACCTATAGTCCAAAAAACTTAGATCGAATTGTTATTTATATCAATTCAACTAATAATTTTATGACAGTCAATGGATATAAAAATCAACAAAAATTCAAACTTAACAAATATAAAGTTTCGACCGCAAAACCTGATGTTAAAAAACCCGAAGGGAAAGGGGGGATTTCCTCCATCTCTCTGCACCCGATTTGGTATCCTACAGCAGAAACATTGGATTATTTCAAAAAAGTGCGCAATATCGAGCTGCCAAAAGTTATCTCTCCTGAAAGCCCATACAACTATATGGGTTCGGCAAAAATTTCACTTACACATAGTGTTGATGGACGTCAGACGTATCGTATCCATGGGACAATTAATGAAAAAACTATTGGTAAGCATGAATCCGCCGGTTGTATTAGAATGAAAAACAATGATGTGTTAGCTCTTGCGAAATATCTTAAAGAATTTGCTTCAACCAGAGGTATGAAACAGATTCTTGTTGTTATGGATTAATGAATGATTAAATATTTTTGGTTTGTTTTATTGTTTTGTCAAATTGGTTATGGAAATTCTGTAGTTTCCTATAAAAATTATGAACAGAATGATTCAAAATATTCTTTATTGACAAAGCGTTTGCCTGTCCCTAAAAAATATAATTTTGACAACAGTACTCTCCCTCATTTAATAGTAACAAACGCAGATGTAAAAGGTAACAATAATTCTGTAGTATCAAATGAGTCAAAATACCTCTATGCGTCTTTTCCACCATTGAAGTTTAGAAACTACCAAATATTCGAAGGTCGAGATGTTATTATTAGTGAGGAAGGGAAAAATCATTTACGTAAATGGGCAGAACGTTTTAAACATCAAAAATATAAATCGGTGACAATTAATGTTTATACGGATGATGTACCACCAAAACTGCTTAAAGCACGGTTCTCAACAAACTTTTTACTCTCTGAAGCTCGCGCTAAATTGATTGCTGATTATTTAATTATTCAAGGGGTAAATGTAAATCAAATACATGCGCATGGATTAGGCGATACGAATCCGATTGCCCCTAATGATAGTGAAGAGAACCGATCCAAAAATCGCCGTATTGAATTTTTCATCATAAGCTAATAGCCATACATAAAAAAGTTTTTACAAATTATCCTCAAATTTTAAAAGAAGATATTTGAGAGGACATATTTTCAGAAACTTTATGCAAATGTGTAGCTGTTGCTGCTATTTCTTCGACACTTCGGGCATTCGATGTTGACATAACATGAATTTTATTGATTTCATCAATAATCGCATCGTTTCGCTGTGTGTTTGTTTTGGCTTTTTGTGCTACATCATTCATTCCATCAACCGTTTCGATTAAAGTATGCACAGCCATATCCGTTTGAGATTCAACTTCTACGGCTAACGTTGAAAGCTTTTCAAGCTGGTTGGCATTCTTATTCATTTGCTCTGACATGTCCATAATCGACTGAACAATTATGTTGACGGTTGCATTGGTCTCTATAAGACTTTTTTGAGTTCTTTCCGCTAATTTTCGAACTTCATCGGCTACAACGGCAAAGCCGCGACCGTGTTCACCCGCACGAGCTGCTTCAATAGCGGCATTGAGCGCCAGCAGGTTCGTTTGATCGGCAATATCGGAAATGACCGTAAGAACGTTTTTAACTTGTGCCGCTTCTTGGGTAAGCGAATTCAGCCGTTCATTTATTCCGCTTTCAATTTCGACCGTTTCATTCAGCGATTCTATCGTTTCACGCAAAGAGAGCTGAGCTGATTCAAGATTATTTCTAGCATTGGCTGCCATTTCTGTCACTTCAGTAGTACGTATGAGCGTTAAATTGATTTCTGATTTAATAACATTTGCATTTTTTGTTGTTTCTTCAACAATATTAGAGGTATGTTCAGCCTGTTTACCTATCGACAGAGAAGTGCTGGAGAGTTCGGAAGATACCGAGATATTTTCGGCTGCGGCATTTTGAGCTATTTGAAATGTTTGTCGCAAAGCACTTGTCAATGCATTGATATGATCCGCTATGTCGGTTAGCTCATTTTTATTGGGAATACTAATGGTATGGGTAAGATCTTTGTTATCGACCATTGTTTGGATAGAGCTATTCAAAATTTGTACGGATCGGCTAATAATGGAGATGGTAAAATATCCGACTAGCAATCCGATAGAGACAGATAAAATCCCTACAATAATTGTTATTGTCGAAGATTCCTGCGCTTTATCAATAACCGTCGCTAAATTGTAGTTAGCTTCTTTTACTTGTGAATGTTGAAGTGCATTGATACGATCAGCCAAAAGGGACGACATCTCGTCAAACTTATCCATAGCGCTATTGCCTTCAGAACTGCTTCGTTCATATGCTTGTTTCATCTGTTTGCCCGACTCAAGCAACCCTTGTGCATCTTGCTTAATTTCGCTGATTTCAGCTAATCCTTTAGTATTACCTTCATTCTTGAACATATTTTCAAATGAATCCATATCTTTTAAAAGAGCAGAATATGAGATTTCTGCTTCTTTGATTGCATCGTTTTCCTGAGTTAATGAAGCATCGGTTAAAAATTGTTGTATTTGGGATGTTTGGAATTTTGCATCTGCCGCTAAAAAAGCGTGAGGGACTGATTCTGCTGACGTTTGCTCTGCAAGGACATTTACTTTGTGACTATTTATAGCCCCTAGGACGGCATTCAACGTTATCATTAAAACGATGGAACCGATACCTAAAGTTATTTGTTGTTTAATTGTCATTTCAACCTACTCTGTTTGTTTCTGATTTTAATTAATTCTAGCACCTCATTGTTGCAAATATGTTGCATTTCGTAGTGAACTTGTCATACTATGAACAAAAACCTTGCCAAACGCTATGACATTGATGTAGAAGAAGATTTTGCCCGATTTTTAACCCTACAGATGAAACAGTATTTTAACTTTGAGGGGAATAACGATCTCAAACTTCTCCTTCAAGCCTATGTCCGTAAAAACTTCGCTCTCTACGAACAAGCGACGCCGATATGAAAGTTCTTGCGGATCGTTCCCACGCTACACAAATCTTCGTCCCCACTTTTTCTTTCGACTCTATCGTGATTTTCAGATGATACTCGCGCGCGATCATGGCGACAATATTCAGACCGATTCCAAACCCTCCCACACTCTTATCGGCACGCATATAACGCTCAAACACCCGATCGATCATACCATCGGGTATCCCGATGCCGTTATCTTCGATACATAACGTCTCATCTGTAAGGGTGATGGTAATCTCCCCCTCCATCTTGTTGTATTTAATGGCGTTGGAGAGGAGATTGTCGATGAGGCGGGTTGCTTTGGTGTGATCGATCGTGAGTGTGATGTTAGGATGGATAGTAAGGGAGAGGGCAATCTTTTTTTGCTCAATGCGGTGGCGGAAATACTCAAGCCGTTCATGGATAAGATTACTCAGATTAAGCTCTTTATTCTCTACCGCTAAATCGTGATTGAGGATGAGGTAGGTGAGATCATCATAGAGTGTCGAGATGGTACGGGAAGCGATTTCAATCCGTCGAAGTTTTTTTTCAACCAAAGGAGGGAGGGGTATCTCCTGTAAAGCTTCAATATTGGTGAGGATTGCGCTAACGGGGGTGTTAAGCTCATGGGTGGTGTCTTTGATAAAATCATCGAGCAGAGCAATGGCGTCATTCATCGGACGTAAAAACATTCGTGAGAGGCTAAATCCGACGAGTCCGAGGATGAAGAAGAGGGCGGATCCGAAGATCAGAGAGTTGATGAGGGCTTGGTGGCGCCACAACTCATCGTCTTGGGTTTCGAAGACCAGATAGTATTCCCCTAAACCATAAGGGGAGAGGGCGACTATGAGATGAATATAGCCGTTATGAAGGGCGATATTTTCGCTGAAATCGTGATGTTTTTGATCCAGATTCCCGACGAGAAGATCTTTATCGTATCCGTATAGGGCCGTTTTATAGGCGAGATCGGTGGGAAATGTAACAAGGTCATGACCACTTTCCAGCCATGTTTTCAAGCGGGGGACATAGTTCTCGCTTTGAAGCTGCATCGCAAGGCGGTGAGAAGAGAGCATTTGGGCTTTCAGTGATTCGTAATAGAGGGTTGCCATTAGTGCCAAGATGAGAATGCTCATCACAGCATAGAGGGCTAAAAAACTTCGTAGTGTTCGGTATTTAGCGAAACTGATACCCGAGGCGCTTGTGGCTGACAATGGAATCCTTTCCGAGGAGTTTGCGGAGCGTTTTGATGTAGGTACGCAAACTTCCATCACTAGGTATTTCATCATAATCCCACAGATGCTCCAAAATCATTTCATGAGAGAGGAGCTGACCACGGTGTTGGATAAAGAGTTTGAGGAGCTTATGCTCTTTGAGTTGAAGATGTTGCGTTTCTCCGTTTAGGAGGAGTACCTGATTGTCACTATCGTAGGTCACCCCCTCTGCGAGTGTCAAAACATCGGTCGGATTATGGAAGAAATTTCGTTTTAGAATGGTTTGAATCCGCAGAAGCAGCTCTTTGAGGGCGAAGGGTTTGCGGATGTAATCATCTCCGCCACTTTCAAACCCCTCCTCGACATCACTCATAGCATTACGTGAGGTGATAAAAATAGCGGGGGTGACATTTCCCCCTTTTCGGCTTGCTTTGAGTAACGAAAATCCGTTCCCGTTCGGAACGTTTACATCGAGGAGGAGTAGGTCGAACTTTTGCTCGTAGAGGATATCTTCCGCTGCTGAGGCATCATAGACACACGTAACGCTATAGCCGCACCCCTCAAGGTATTCGCTGACACTCTCCGAGAGGTTCGGATCATCTTCGAGTAAAAGGAGGGAAGCTTTTGTCATGTGAGAAGGATTCCAACAGCGATAAAGAGAAGAAACGCTAAAAAAGCCGAGATTAATGCATACGGGAGTTGTGTCCGAACATGTTCCCCAACATCGCATCCGCTTGCCATAGAGGAGATGATCGTGGTGTCGGAGATGGGGGAGCAGTGATCACCGAAAACGCCTCCTGAGATGACGGCACCCATAGCGAGGGCTACCGGAGCATCAAGACCTACTGCGAGAGGAATGGCGATGGGGAGCATAATGCTAAATGTCCCCCAACTCGTTCCCGTGGCAAAGGCGATAATGGCGGCTAAGATAAAAATGGCTCCCGCCAGATATTTTGATGGGAGATAATCACCGATAAACGAGGCGAGATAGTGACCAACCTCCATGTCTGAACTCACCCCGCCGATTGCAAAAGCAAAGAGTAAGATCAAAGCTATCGGTGTGAGTGCTTTGGCTCCAATGAAGGTTGCATCGAAAAATTCTCTATTGCTCATAGTAGCTGTGAATCGATAATAGATCCACATTAGTGCTAGCGTGAGAGCGAGGGCATAAAAAATAGAACTTGATCCGGAGCCTTTGAGGATATTTCCGCCTCCGGTTAAGAGCATAAAGCCGACTACTCCCCCGACCATCCAGAGAATGGGCCATAAAAATAGACCAATATTTCTATTGTTTTCTTTGTATATAGTTGTCTCTTCGCCCAGTAGAGCATGACGCATAGGCCCTATATCAATTTCGTACCAGATGACGGCAAACGTAACGACCAGAGCGATATAGGCATAGAAGTTGTAAGCGATGGCACTGAGTAGCCATGCTCCCTCTTCCCCTGCGATGAGACCTGCTCCAATCTGCCCTCCGATAAGACCGAGTAACAATGCCCCCCATCCGTTGATTGTGATGATAGAGCAGACCGGTGCAGAGGTAGAATCACAGACAAAGGCAAGTTTCGCACGACTGATGCCATAGCGGTCACACAAAGGTTTTCCAACCGCGCCGGCTACTAAAGAGGTAATAGAGGATTCAATAAAGATAACAATACCGACAATAAAACTGGGGAGAAGCGCACCACGCTTGCTCCTTACAAGTGAACGTTTCACGCTAAGCTCATGGACAAGAGCGCCCACACCTCCACTTCGCTCGATGAGGGTCATGACGGAGCCTACCATAATGGCAAATGCGAGGGTTTTGAGTACCCACCCTTCACTCAGCAGGGCACTAAAGCGTTCCAGTATGAGAGTAAGAGTATTAAGAGGGTGAAAATCGGCAATGATGAACTCACCGATAATGACCGCCATGGCTAACGCGATAAAAACGGAACGGCTAAAGAGGGCGAGGAGAATAGCTATGAGGGGCGGGAGTAACCCTAAAATTCCATATTCGATAGAAGATCCTTATAAAATCATTTGAAGGCGCATAATACCGGCACAATCAAATTGTTCTTTATAATATTCGCTCCGTTTTTCATCGATAACATTAAAACCCAGCTTTTTGTAAATAAGTTCATTCTCCACCAACCCTATTTCGACAGAGGTTTGAACTTTACGATACCCTTTGAGCCGTGCAGTGAGCATACTTTTTCCGATCAGCTCTTTGTAGACGTCGATACTTTTAAATTCAGGTTTGACCAGCATAAAATCCAATACAAACGTTTTGTTATCCACATCAGCTTCACAGAGCAGATAGGCGGCAATACGTTCATGGTAGGTTTCATCAAATCCGATCTCTTCGAGTGCTTTGGAAAAAATTTCATGGGTTGCTATACGGGGTTCATAGCCGCAAATGGTTCCGGCAATCGTTCCATCTGAGAGGGCAATAAAAAAATTAGAGAAATGGCAATAGCTTTTGGTAGTTGTGAGGGCTAAGCGTTTTAGATTATTTAACAGAGCTTCATTCTCAGAGGTGTTGAAAACCAAATCGAACAAACCGATCTTCTTTCCTCCTCGTGAACTCTCCAGCAATGCTTGGGCAATAATGTCAATATCCGCCTCCGTTGCTTTACGAACCGTTATTGCCATTATTGCCTCACTCTTGCTATTTTCAATATGCTATACTACCTAACTTTAAAATAAACTAAGAGAAATGAGATGTTGAAAATAACTTTGCCCCTTTTCCTTTCATCCACACTCTCTATCGCGTTTGCTTCACAGCAATTAGTGGTGGTACTTTCGCCGGAACTCAATGCGACAAAAGGATCGATGCAGCGGTATGAGCGGCACGATCAATGGGTAAAAATCGGTGATAAAGTCCCCGTTACGTTGGGTCGAAGCGGTTTAGGATATAGTGCATTTAAAGAGCCTCTGAAAAATGAGGGAGATGGACGTTCACCCGCAGGAGTATTCCCGATAACCTCAACGTTCGGTTACGATCAGAATACGACGTTCAAGCTTCCCTACTGGCATGCAGATGAAAATCTCTATTGTGTGGATGATATCAATGATTCACGTTACAATAAAATACTCCGAATTTATGAAAAAAGCTCTCTCCCTCTCAGCTATGAGATAATGCGACGTCCTGATGGAGTCTATCGCTACGGAGCGGTGATAGGGTACAACGATTCGGGAGTAAAGGGGCGTGGTTCGTGTATCTTTATCCATCTCAACCAAAGTGATAAACGTCCTACATCGGGATGTACGGCTATGGATGAAGCACCACTGATAGAATTTCTAAACTGGTTAGACCCCGTAAAAAAGCCTCAGATTTTACAGATAATGAAGAGTGAATGTGGAAAATACCGGGAAGAATTTCCCGGTATCGACTGTGAGTAGATTTTTTTAATTATTAACAACGTCTACTTTAGGTGTTTTAGCGGTAGAAGCCGGAAGCATCGGATAGATAACCGTCGGTTTTTTACCTTCTAACGCTTTTAGGAACGTTTCGATCTCTTCCGTCTCTTTGTCATTCAAATCAACACCGAGTTGGATACGCCCCATCTCTTTGATCGCTTCGCTAAGGGTTGCCATTTGGCCATTGTGGAAATAGGGAGCCGTTTCGGTGACGTTACGGAGTGTCGGTACACGTACCATACCGTTTTTATCCCCTTTAAAATCACCCACATTCATATATTTATACGGAGCAACGGCACCGAATGCCTGCATCGTTCCACCGAGTGCGATATCATTATGACACGTAGCACACCCTTTATCGATAAAGGTTTTAAGCCCTTTTTGCTCTGCGGAGGTAAGCGCTTTTTTGTTTCCGTTCAAGAATGCATCGTAGCGTGATGGGGTAACGAGAGTACGCTCGAATACGGCAATCGTATCGGCCACTTTTTCAAAGGTTACTTTGACATCTTTGCCGTATGCTTTTTTGAAGGCGTTGACGTAAGCAGGGATAGAGTTAACAACACCCTCTACGAACTCTTTCGGAGCTGCCATTTCAGGTCCTGCTTGGATCGGTCCTTGGGCTTGGTTTTCGAGGTGAGGAGAACGTCCATCCCAAAATTGTTGGCTGTAGAATACGGCGTTGTAGACCGTAGGAGAGCTTAAATGGTGCGGATTAGAGGTCCATTTATGTCCGATAGCTGAAGCCATCCCATCGGTTCCACCGGTAGCGAGGTTATGACAGGTATTACAGCTAATCAAACCGCTTTTAGAGAGGCGTGGTTCAAAATAGAGCATTTTCCCCAGTTCTACTTTAGCCGCAGTGGTCGGATTTTTAGGGTTGGAGATGAGCTTTTCGAGTGCTTTTGCGTTAGATGGAATCGGTTTTAAACCGGCTGTTTTCGCCTCATCTGCAAGTGAAGCCCCCATAACGCTTGAAGCGAGGAGTGCGGAGATCATTAATGCTTTCATTGTGAATCCTTGTTGTTTATGGATTAGAACGGAAATTGTAGCACAAGTTAGCTAAAGGAAAATTTTTATCATTTAGTTAACTCAAGCTCTTGCATAACGGTGAAACGTCTGGAGTGTTCCAACCGTCGGCACGCCGATTCAAATGCCCCCGATTCCCCTACGACGATACAATGTTTTTTCGCCCGAGTCAGAGCGGTATAGAGGAGTTTGGTATTGAGCATTATATGGTGTGAAAAACTCATAATCATTACAACCCGCTCGTACTCCATCCCTTGCACTTTATGGACGCTCAGTGCATAAGAGAGGCTGAGGTAATCACTGATTTGATCATATTTATAATGGACAATAAGCTCTTCATTCGGATAATAGACATAACAGAGCTCATCCTCTTCATCAAGGCGAAAAATGAGTCCGCACATTCCATTGAAAATTCGCCGCTCACTCGGATCACACGACTCTTTAAACTCTTCGGGGGTGGTTGATGGGAGATTCTCATTTTTAGTGTGAACCACTTTATCCATTAGACGAAACTCCCCTTTAAATGTTTTGACCAATTTTTTGGGGTTGGGATTAAAATACTCTTGTAAAAGAATATTGAGATTATCGACACCTAAAGCATTGGCACGCATCGGGGAGATCACCTGAAAAGCACTGAGGTATTCACGGATCGCTTTAGCATGAAGCTTTTTACGAGATTCGGGGAGATATTCGAGTGTCACGGAAGCAACAGCGGCGAGGGTATTGTGCGCATGGGTTTTAAGTACCTCTTCAAACTCATTCGCACTAAGGGAGTTTTTCAGAGCGTGTCGATTGGGAATCTCCACCGCATGAAAAGTAAAATCCTCATAGTTTTCTTGATACTGAGGAATGATCCCTCGACGAATATCGTTAGCGATCAAGGCGATAGCCTGATCGGGACTTTGACGATAAATCTGAGTCAGCATAATCGTCGGGGCGAGGTTTAGAGCAATCGCATCACTCAGAGGGCTTCCCGCACCGATAGGGGGGAGCTGGGCGTCATCTCCGACGATAATAACGGTGGCATCGCGCTCAACTTTTACCATTAATCTGGCAAAGAGGAGAGAGTTGATCATCGAAGCTTCATCGATCAATAGTACTTTATAGGGGATGGTGTCATGCGATTCGAACCGTACCAGCAAACTTTGGATCGTGGCACTCTGATAGCCGCTACGTTCGCGTATCCGCTGAGATGCAATCCCGCTCAGAGCACATGTCATGATGAGGCTCGGCTCATAACGGGAGGATAGCAGATCGAGGAGGGCTTTCGCCGTGGTGCTTTTTCCTGTACCGGCATACCCTACGAGAAAAATAAGGCCGCATCCTTTGTTAATCAGCTCCAGTGCCGCATATTGCTGCTCTCCCAACTTCAGCGAATGGGTTTCACAAAAAGCTTCCAAATCATCGGTGAGCGGTTCATGGGACCTTTTTCCCCGACGTTTGAATTCGTTAATCAGCAGTGTTTCGGCTTCATAAATACGGGTAGGTGAGAGTTTGGTGCTGGGGAGGAGGGTAATACTCCCCTCCCTTAGACGATCTTCAAGAGCCTCGTCATATCGATCATCCGCTCCCAGTGCCAAGAGTTGATCGAGTTTGGCAAACAGAGCGCGACGCTCAATACAGCTGTTCCCCTCGGAATCGCAATATTCGCTCAAGGTGTACTCCATCGCCGCTTGGATACGACGATCATCATCACGTCGGATTCCCATGTTTAAAGCGATTTCATCGGCCTTTTTAAATCCGATCCCGTTGATCCGCATCAAGCCGTAAGGATTATGTTTGATCGCTTCGATCGGATCTTTGAGCTCTCTTAAAGCCCCTGCAATAAGGCGTAGCAAAGCGGGGGTAACCCCTAGCGGAGCTAAAAACTCTCCGAGTTGTCGCATGGAACGAAACTGTTTCCATCCGTTGGAGAGTTTGAGGAGCCGTTTTTCGTTCATCCCCTTTACTTCCAGTAATCGCTCGATATCATTATCCAGAATATTAATGAGTTCTTCCGTTCCATATTTTTCAATGAGTTCGGCGGTCAGTTTTTTGGTAAATCCTTTAACGACGCGGTTGAGAAAAAAGAAGAGTTCGTTTTGGTTGACGATGAGGCTCTGGGCTTTAAAGGTTCGTCCGTGTTGACGATGCTCTTCCCATGAGCCTTTAAGGGTGACCGCGGCGTCTTTGAGGTGATCGACGTCGCTTTCATAGTAGTGGGCGCTAATTTTGTCCCCGCTTTTAAGAGCGGCGATAAAGAAACCGTTGTTTTGGTAGATAATTCGATCGATTTGACCGATGAGGGTTTGCATTAGGCTTTTACGCGGAGGTTCCGTTCTTCCTCTTGTGCTTTATAAAGCTCCGCACACCCTTTGGCGAGTTCGCGGATTTTGAGGATGTAGTTGGCACGTTCTGTTACCGAGATCGCTTTGCGCGCATCGAGGGTATTAAATGTATGAGACGCCATCATACACAGATCATACGCAGGGAGGGGAAGCTCTGCATCAAGACACCGTTTGCACTCGGCCGCTTTGGCTTCAAATTCGGCGAAGAGCATGGCCGTATCGGCAATTTCAAAGTTGTATTTGCTAAATTCGATTTCACCCTCTTTATGGATATCACGGTAGAGAGTCTTGCCGAATTTATTCTCACTCCATACGATATCAAATACCGTATCGACCCCTTGCAGATACATCGCTAGACGCTCTGTCCCGTAGGTGATCTCAACGGCAACGGGATCACACGCTACCCCGCCTACTTGCTGAAAATAGGTGAATTGGGTCACTTCCATACCATTGAGCCATACTTCCCATCCCAGCCCCCAAGCACCGAGTGTCGGTGATTCCCAGTTGTCCTCAACGAAACGGATATCGTGGTCTTTAAGGTTAAGTCCGAGATACTCTAAACTTTTAAGATAGAGCTCTTGGATATTTTCAGGCGAAGGTTTGATGAGAACTTGAAATTGATAGTAACTTCCCAATCGGTTCGGATTTTCACCGTATCGCCCGTCTGTCGGGCGGCGGCTAGGGGCGACGTAGGCTACCGACCACGGCTGTGAGTCGAGTGAACGTAAAAAGGTGGCTGGGTGAAACGTTCCCGCACCTGCCGCAATATCATAGGGCTGAACAATCGCACACCCTTGATCATTCCAAAATTGTTGAAGTTTTAAAAGCATATCCCCGAACGTAATCATAACAATCCCATTAAATAAATTGCGTCATTATACCAAAAACCCATACTCAAAGGGTTTTTTAAAGCAATTCTCCCTATTATGAGAACAAGAATTAGAGGGATATAATGAAGCAGTATTTATTTTTGTTGTTTTTCTGCTTTGCAGCCCTTTACGCACAGCAGCCGATTGAAAAGGTTTCAGTGCAGTTGCAGTGGGCGGATCAGTTTCAATTTGCGGGATATTATGTCGCCAAAGAGAAAGGGTTTTATCGGGATGCCGGATTAGAGGTTACTCTCCAAAAATTTGATCCTAAAAAACTCTCGGTCGATGAAGTGATGGCAGGGCGGAGTACGTACGGAATAGGGCGATCTTCCTTGCTGAATGATCGGATGGCGGGGAAAAATGTTGTTGCTTTGTCTGCAATATTTCAAAGTTCCCCTTTTGTTCTCCTATCCCAAAAATCGGCAGATATCAAAACACCACAGGATTTGATCGGGAAGCGGGTGATGATGACCTCAGATTTCCAAGATACGATTTCGGTTCGTGCGATGCTGAATTCGCAAGGGATTCGACTGGATCAAATAAAAGTTCTAGAACATAGCTATAACCCAATCGATATTGCCAACGGAAAAACCGATGTTATGGCATGCTACATCTCAAATGAGCCGTTTGTTCTCAAAGAAAAAGGGATCGAGACCAACGCCATCAGCCCTGAAGCGTACGGTTTTGATTTTTACAGCGATATTCTCTTTACTTCGGAGACGGAAGTGCGAAATAACCCTAAGAGGGTACGTGCTTTTGTCGATGCAACTCTAAAAGGATGGGAATACGCCTTTGCCAATATTCCCGAAACGGCACAGCTTATACGAAAACACTATAACGGACAAAATAAATCGTTGAACTCTCTTATCTATGAGGGAGAGGTTCTTAAAACATTGGCTTATCGGGGGGATCAGCCGCTGGGATCGATAACGGTTGATAAATTTCGTCGTATTTCAGATATTTACAAAGTGATGGGAATTGAGCAAAATGAAAAACGGCTAGACGGACTTGTCTATGATGATGCCGCTCGTCAATCGGTGATGATGAGTGTGGATGAGCGCTCTTTTTTACATATGAACACGATCCGTTATACCTCTACAGTGACGTGGGCTCCTTTTAATTTTCTCTCTGAGCGTAACCCTCCGGAGCTTGAGGGGATAGCGGTCGATTTCTGGAAACTGATTGTTGAGCGAACAGGGATGCAGACGTCATTTATCCCCTCACCCACGCTATCTGGCATACTAGAAGCGATTAAAACGAAAACCGCTGATGTTACCTTAGGGACATCTATTTCTAAAGATAAAGAGCCCTATGCCATTTTTTCGAAACCGTATGCCACATTTGCGAATGTAATCGTTACGGGGAAAACAATAGATTTTATCCCGGGGCTCAAGGCCCTGGATGGCAAAAAGATTGCGATTGCCCAAGGACATAGTGTCGCAGAATCAATCGCTGCAAAATATCCGAATATCACGATTGTAGGGGTTGAAGACACTCGTGAAGGGCTTAAACTGCTTAGCTCGGGACGTGTTGATGCCGTGATCGATATCCTTCCGGTGGTTGCCTATCTTATCAATGCCGATAACCAGCTCAATCTTAAAATTTCGGGAACCACCGAGTTTAATTTTGACGTTCGGATGATGATACGAAATGATTATCCTGAACTTAAAACCATTATAGATAAAGCGATTGATTCGATTACAGTTGCGGAGCGGCAAAGAATTTTGAATCGCTACATTGCGATAACGTATGAGGATGGTGTGGATTACACGTGGGGCTATATTGTCGCTCTGATAGCATTTTTTATTATCTCAATTTTTATCTATCGACAGTTTGAAATGGGGAAATACCATCAACAACTTTTAAAAATGGCGACTACTGATCCTTTGACAGGTTTGGCGAACCGTATCCGTCTCGATGAAAAGTTACTTGAATATCATCAGTTTTATGAACGTATCGGGCGGACGTTTTCGGTCATCATTCTTGATTTGGATTATTTTAAACGGGTGAATGATACGTATGGTCATTTGGCAGGAGATAAAACATTGGTTGCACTTGCCCAATTGCTCCGTGACAACATTCGCTCCATTGATACACTCGGACGGTGGGGAGGGGAAGAGTTTATGATACTTTGTCCTGAAACCGATCTGGAAGGGGGAAAACAGTTGGCAGAAAAAATTCAATTGATCATTGAAAACTACAATTTCCCCCATATTCATACACTGACATGCAGTTTCGGAATCAGTGAAAGCCGTGAAGGGGATCGGATTGAAGATGTGGTAGGGCGTGCGGACAGTGCCTTGTACCGTGCGAAAGAAGAGGGGAGAAATCGGATCTGTGTGGCTTAAGAGAGCTTACAGATAATATCGCCTATCTTGCGATCGAGCGAAGCGGCAACGACCGAACATTTTACTTTGAGTAAAAAACAGATAGTGTGCCGTTGTTGTGGAGTCATGCACTCATAATTCCCCATCCCTTTAGCGATAATCAGATCTGCACTGTCAAAAAGTTCTTGAGCTTCATGGGATGCGAAATTGTAGACAAATCCGGGAGTCGGAACACCGCTGTCTATTACAGTACATATCTTCTCTATTCCCGCTTCCTGTGCTTCTTTCATCGTAACATCGTTTATAATCGGATTTCCCCGTACCATATAGGTAATCGATAGTTGAGGATAGAGTTTTTGGAGGAATTGGATACTCAGCGCATCAAAGATGTGTTCTCCCGCATTGTCTCCGATATAAAGGAGTGTTCTAGCGTGTGTGAGAGAAGCGCGCAGTGTTTCGGTATCATCGTGGGAAAACGGCGTATTAAAGACCGACATAATCGCGTCATGCAGATCAAAACTCACTTCGGCGGCGAGATCGATCACATTTCCCACTACGGCGGTTTTGAGAATGGCGATGAGCGGGTCATCACTGTTTCGGATCGTTTCCTCTAAAAAGCTAAGATAGCTTTTTGCCTGCGCTGAGGCGTGCTGTTTTTGTTCTTCGTATAAATCATCGGTTTGGGCGAGAATAGCCATTTGCTCATATAGCGGTGCCGCGATGACGGGAGGTGAAAGGGTGAAATCGGCCTCTTTAAGAGCCGTTTCAACGTAGCTGATTATTTTTTCAGTCAGTGTTTCATCGGCGTAAATTGCTTCGCAAACACGTTTACTTTGAGCCGCAATGCAGCTAATACATTCCGGTTGTATCGTCATTGAGCGGCGTGATCGTCAATGACTTTTCCCCACATCAATTTATACTTACGGCGCATAAACTCTACTTCCTGCTGAGAGAGTTTGAGCTGTTCGGTGAGGGTGGCAATGGTATTGCGATCCTCTTCGTAGAGTTCTTGAAGAGAGGAGAGGGCATCTTTGAGAAATTCATTCTCATTTTTGATCGATTCGATCGTCTCCTCTTTGGCGACGAGGACTTTTTCATGAAGGTTGATTATGGTGCCGATGGTTTTTTCAACAAAACTAGCACCCAAGGTAATATCTGCATGAGAGGCACTAAGTTCCTGCATCGTTGCAGGGACAAGCCCCTCCATCCCTTGACCCGGGTCGATGATTACCTCTCCGTCTTCGATAAGGGTAGTGAGTTTGCCGCGTACTATTAAGGCTTCAACATCACTACGCTCCATATTTGTCATTTGCGCGTAGTCATCGATACTCATCCACCCTTGCATACTTCACCGCCTTCAAATTTTAAATACTATAGCAAAATGCGTACCTGATTATAAAATGGTTTCGATTTCCAAGGAATCCATTTCCACTTTTTTCGCTTTGGCGATACGATCTTCTTGGAGTTTCATCCGTAACTCTTCATTCTCTAGCGCTAATATCTGCATAGCGAGATAGGCCGAATTGATCGCACCCGCTTTTCCGATGGCAACTGTTGCTACCGGCATTCCGGCAGGCATTTGGACAGTAGAGAGAAGTGCATCGATTCCGCTGAGCGCTGATGCACTCATTGGTACACCGATGATAGGTTTGATGGTTTTGGAGGCTAAAACACCCGCCAAATGTGCTGCCATACCGGCTGCTGCAATAAAAACCTGCGCCCCTTTGGCTTCCGCTTTGACAATGTAGTCTTTGGTACGTTCAGGACTTCGGTGCGCCGATGAGATGATGAGTTCATACTGTACACCGAACTCTTCGAGGGTTTGCGAACATGACTGCATAACGTCAAAGTCGCTTTTACTTCCCATAATAATTGATACGAACTTCATTGAATTGACTCCTTAGATTTTAAAATTAACATTTGGTGATGGTTCCCATATCTTCAGAAGCTGGGATACGGAAAAAAGTGAACGGAGGCAATGATGCGGGGAGTTTAAAGCGGTTGAGATTTCCGCTGTGTACTTGATCCCATACTTTTCCATTTTCTGCGAGCAGTTGTTTAAATGAGATCGTCCATTGAGAATCTTTCATTTCAATTGTACCGATTTCATTATCAACCGCTTCAATAGTTGCATTGGATGGAGCAACAATTTCCATAACGTCATTAGGGAATGTTTTATATTTGCATTCGAAAAAATCGCCTGATTCATCGACGATACCGCTTACCTGATGGGTTCCCATCATCATCGAGTAATCGAGATTTTGGGTGTCGTGTTTTTCAAAAGGGCGGTTGATCAGATAGGCATCGGTAAAGCCGCGATTTTGCATCGTATTTAACTCTTTTTGATAACGTTCAGGATCACTTTCCCCCGCGTAATAATCATCGATGGCACGGCGGTATACTTTTGCGGTAATAGCGGCATAATAAGGGGCTTTGGTGCGCCCTTCGATTTTAAGTGAGTCGATACATCCTGCGTCCAGTATCTCTTGAATATGACTTGCTAGATTAAGATCTTTCGAATTCATAATGTAGGTGCCGATTCCCTCATCTTCGACCAACTTGAAAAGAGTACCTGTTTCGGGGTTGGCGGCATACATCTCATAGGGAAAACGGCAATCGTTGGCACAACTGCCACGGTTCGGAACCCGGCCGCTTTGAAGCGTTGAGATGAGACATCTTCCGCTGTAGGCAAAACACATGGAGCCGTGGACAAACACTTCGATCTCCAAATCGGGGAGTTCTTCTTTGATTTGCTTTAAATCTTTCAGTGAAATTTCCCGTGCGGCGATAATACGGCGCGCTCCCATGTCGTAATAGACCTGTGCATCGAGGACGTTCATAACATTGGCTTGCGTCGAGAGATGCAGTGGAATATGGGGGGCAATTTGGTGAGCGAGTTTAAGGACACCCGGTGTTGCCACGATAAAAGCGTCCGGCTCTAATGAAGCCATGGTGGCGATATGCTCTTTGAGAAGTTTTAACTGGGAGTTAAAGGGGAAACCGTTGATGGTGACATAGACTTTACGTCCCCGCGCGTGGGCGTAGTCAATCCCCTCTTTGAAGCTTTCCAAATCGAACTCTTTGCCGGAGCGTATGCGGAGCGAAAAATGGCTCACTCCCCCATATACAGCATCGGCACCGAAGTCAATGGCAATTTTTAGTTTTTCTAAATTCCCTGCAGGGGAAAGAAGCTCCACTTTTTTCAATACGACTCTCTTTACAACATAAGTGGGCGAATTGTATCGTTTTCTTTATTTATTTTTTCCCAAATGAAGCTAATAATGCCTCAATATCATCGCTGTTGACAACATCTTCAGTCGTGCTGTCTCCAGGGAGGTGGACGGCAGAGCTAACCCGTTTGCTATCGTCGATTTTTCCGGCAAAGAGATGATTCATATAGGTTGAGAGGGCACGCATTACGTTGATAACCCGCTCGATTTTTTGACGGTGAATATCTTGATATTGCATAATGTCCATTACGTTCATAATGGTGTCGCCGCCGTTTTGAAGCATTTCAAGAATCCCTTCGAGATTCTTCATAGCCTTTTCATTTTCACCTAATTGGGTCTTAAAAGTATCCACATGTGGAAATTTTGCACTCAACGTAGTAAAAAGGGTAATATTTCCCCCTATGATCGCTTTCAGAGCTTTGATATCTTTTTCACCTTGGCCTAATTCATTGCTGATACCTTCGATGAGGTCAAATATCTCCGTTGCTTTTTGTTCGCTCTCTTTGGTGACATCGTCCAGTTGATGTACCATTTTATTATCATCCGTCGGTGGAGGCGGCGGCCAGCTGTGCATTGCGGAAACACGGTATTTATCAGGATCCATCTCATTGTAAGGCTCGTCGCTGAGTGTTTCATCCGCAGATACAGGAGCTTCGGCTAAATTTTCTTTTTCCTCTTCTTCGTATCCTACGTCCAAATCTATATCACCATTCATTAGCGCATCTAACTCTTCTTGCGTCATGATCTCTATCCTCAACGATTTAAAATTGCACTATAATAACATTAAAACCATTATTTTTACTTAGGGTGCATTCATGAGAGTCGATCTTCACAACCATACAATTTTATGCAATCATGCTACCGGAACGGTCGCGGAGTATGTGGAAGCCGCTATTGTGTGCGGCACACAGTTTTTTGGATTTTCAGATCATGCTCCGATGCATTATGATCCAAAATATCGGATGGGTTTCGATCAAATGGAACTGTACGAGTCTTGGGTAAAAGAGGCTGCGGAATGTTATGCAGATAAAATCACTGTTTTATTGGGGTATGAAATCGATTATCTTCCGGGATATATGGATGAGTCTGTTTTGAGTCGGCCGTGTGATTATTTGATAGGGAGCGTCCATTTTATTGATGATTGGGGGTTTGATAATCCCGAATTTATCGGTCGTTACGAGGGGGTAGATATTGATGATGTCTATCGGCGTTATTTTGGGCTGATTGAAGCGATGGCATTGAGTGGAGCGTTTGATATTGTAGGTCATTTAGATTTGCTCAAAGTTTTCAAATTTTTACCGACAAAAGATATTCGATTGCTGGCAGAGGGGGCGTTAAGGGCGATTAAAAAAGCTAATATGTCTATTGAGATTAATGTTTCAGGGTATCGAAAACCGGTTGCAGAAGCGTATCCTTCCCCCCTTTTGCTTGAATCGATAGCTGAATTGGAAATTCCGATAACGTTCGGTTCAGATGCCCATTGCGTTGATCAGGTTGGGCTTTACAGTGCTCAGGCTGAAGCATTGGCACGCTCGGTCGGTTACGATAAATGTGCCCTCTATCGAGGACGGGATCGGGAAATGATTAAATTTTAATCAAGGAAAATATTTTAGATAACGTTAACTTTTGCTATACTGCGATACTTTAATTATTTTCAGGAGATTTGCATGGGTAAATTCGTAAATAGCGTCGACGAGTTTTTCAGTTTTTGTAAAGAGAACGATGTTCAATTCGTTGACTTTCGTTTCACCGATATGAAGGGGACATGGCATCACGTTAGTTACCGTATGAGTGCGGTAAACGCGGGTCAATTTGAAGGCGGTCTTCCGTTTGATGGTTCATCTATCGATGCTTGGCAGCCAATTAATCGTTCAGATATGTTGCTTAAACCAGACGCTGAATCTGCGTTTATGGACCCGTTCACAGCTGATCCGACCGTTATCGTATTTTGTGACGTTTATGATATCTACAAAGGACAAGCATACGAAAAATGTCCTCGTGCAATCGCTAAAAAAGCGCTTGAGCACCTTGCAAACGCAGGTGTAGGTGATGTTGCGTATTTCGGACCTGAAAATGAATTCTTCGTATTCGACGATGTCAAAATCCGTGACGAAGTAAACTGTTCATACTATGAAGTAGACACTGAAGAGGGTGCATGGAATGATGCAAAAGATTTCAAAGACGGTTTCAACACAGGTCACCGCCCACGTACAAAAGGTGGTTACTTTCCGGTAGCACCTATCGATACTATGGTTGATCTTCGTGCTGAGATGATGTTGGCACTAGAGCAAGTAGGTCTTGAAGTTGTTCTCGGTCACCACGAAGTTGCACAAGGTCAAGGTGAAATCGGTATCGTTTTCGGAACTCTTGTAGAAGCGGCAGACAACGTTCAAAAACTTAAATATGTTATCAAAATGGTAGCGCACCTTAACGGTAAAACCGTTACGTTTATGCCTAAACCACTTTACGGAGACAACGGTAACGGTATGCACGTTCACCAATCAATTTGGAAAGACGGTAAAAACACATTCTACAAAGAGGGCGGTTACAGCAACTTGTCTGAAACAGCATTGCATTATGTAGGTGGTATTTTTGCACACGCTCGAGCCGTTGCAGCGTTTACAAACCCATCAACCAACTCATACAAACGTCTTATCCCTGGTTTCGAAGCGCCGTCAATTTTGACGTACTCTAGCCAAAACCGTTCAGCATCGTGCCGTGTTCCATACGGTGCGGGTGAAAAAGCGACACGTATCGAAATGCGTTTCCCGGATTCTACTTCATGCCCATACCTTGCGTTTACGGCTATGTTGCTTGCAGGACTTGACGGTATCAAAAACAAAATGGTTCCGATTGGACCGATGGACGAAGATTTATTCGAACTTACTCTTAATGAAATCCGTGAAAAAGGTATTCCACAAATGCCTCATACATTACGCGGTGCATTGGAAGCTTTGATCCGTGATAACGACTTCTTACAACCGGTTATGACTCCAGAATTCTTGGATACATATCAAAACTACAAATTCGAAACACAAGTATGGCCTGACGAAGCTCGTCCTACTGCATTCGAATTTAAATCTACATATTCATGTTAGTTTAAACGCCAATCGGAACGCGTCCCGATTGGCTACGCTAACGCTGAGTTTACCTCGGCGGTAAGCCCACGCACGCTTGCGTGCTTTTCTTTTATCTCTTCTTCTACTCAACTATTTTCTGATTATTTTATAAAATCCCTGTGATCCAAACCAAAGAGCCGCTCCGTTGGCAGTAGTGCCGAGAGGAATGAGCGTTCTTGGATCGCAGTATGATCTTTTGGTACTTTTCTGACTAAACAGAAAAGTATAAGAAGTTATGGAAGTTTTGGTCCTGCAGCAGAGTAGTCGAATTCACTTTGTCCATCGGTATATTTTTGGAAATTTTTGATGAATAGAGCAGCCAAGTTATCACGCTGAACGAGATACGCATCGCGATCCGCCCATGCATTACGAGGATTGAGGATAACTGGATCGATAGAGCCGAGTGTTTTCGGGATATGGAAACCAAAGGTATTAGTGGTATCAAACTCACTTTGGTTGATACTTCCGTCTAAAATAGCATTGATGCAAGCACGGGTATCTTTGATACTCATCCGTTTTCCGACACCGTATCCGCCCCCGGTCCATCCGGTATTAACAAGATAAACGTTAACCCCGTGTTGATCGATCTTTTTACCTAAAAGTTTCGCATAAACAGTCGGATGAAGCGGTAAGAACGCTTCACCGAAACATGAGCTGAATGTTGCAACAGGTTCAGTGATGCCACGCTCGGTTCCGGCAACTTTGGCGGTATAACCACTGAGGAAGTAGTACATCGCTTGCTCTTTGGTGAGGCGGCTAACTGGAGGCAATACACCGAACGCATCGGCAGAGAGGAAAATAATATTTTTTGGATGAGCCGCCATAAGGGATGGCTGATGGTTGTCGATATGCTCAATCGGATAAGAGACACGGGTATTTTCCGTTTTAGAACCGTCGGTATAATCGACGATACCGTCTTCGTCATAAACGACGTTCTCTAACAGTGCGTTGCGGCGGATGGCATTGTGAATCTCAGGTTCGCTTGAGGGATCGAGATTGATCACTTTCGCATAGCATCCCCCTTCGAAGTTGAAAACACCCTCTTCGTCCCATCCATGTTCGTCATCACCGATAAGGGCACGTTTTGGATCGGTTGAGAGGGTAGTCTTGCCGGTTCCGCTAAGTCCGAAAAACAAGCAGGTATCACCTGCGGCTCCGACGTTGGCTGAACAGTGCATAGAGAGTTTCCCCTCGAGCGGCAACCAGTAGTTCATCATGGAGAAAATCCCTTTTTTCATCTCTCCGCCATACCATGTGCCGCCTATAATACAGAGATTGGCTTCGACATCAAAGAGGACAAATACTTCGGAATTGAGCCCATGATGTGCCCATTTTTCATTCACCGCTTTACAAGCGTTGAGTACGGTGAAAGAGGGTTTGAACGCTTCGAGTTCCGATTCGTTCGGGCGAATAAACATATTTTTGACGAAATGGGCTTGCCATGCGATTTCAGAGACAAAACGGACAGCGCGTTTACTGGATGCGCTTGATCCGCAGAAGACGTCGGTAACGTAGAGATCTTTTCCGGAGAGTTGTTCACGGGCAACAACGAGGAGCTCATCAAAAACCGCTTTATCGATTTTTTTGTTGACATCGCCCCATGCGATGTATTTGTTTGAAGGATCTTGATTGACAAAATATTTATCTTTCGGGCTTCGACCGGTAAAAATACCCGTATCGACCATTGTCGCACCGTTACTTGCAAGTTTACACTCACCGTTTTTAAGTTCGTGCTCGATCAGCTCATCAAAGCTAAGGTTATGGAAAAGCTTTCCACTGTTTTTTATGCCTAACGTCTCAATCTCTGCGGAAATCATGGGTTGTTTTACCTTTTAGGACTCATCTGCGTACTGTACCCAGATGAAGATTTGAAGCTTTCACTCCATTTATGGTGCGAATTATACGCCTCCAATTTATAAACGAGAATTAAAGTGGTGATTTATTTGAACTGAGCTGCTAATTCCGTTAATATTTTAGGTGCCAGCGCTTCGGTTCCATTGTATTTTTGGAGTTTTACACCGACATTGTTCATACTCTTAGCCGTATTTTTACACGCCATTTTCACAACGAGATAATCGCAGTCTTCAATCGTATCCGCCATCGTATCGTGTGCTTTGATGTGTTCGACATCTCCCGCGTCATGATCGCATGTATGGTGTTCGTCGTGGTCATGATGATCTTCACCTGCAGCTTTGGGATTGGTACGCAGTCCCTCTAACGTAAAACTTTTAAACATTCCTCCGGTGAGGTTAAATACGGCGAAATAAGGGGTATGTCCGGCATTCCCCGCCATTTTCAGACTCTCATCCATTACAGGTACGGCAATCTTCATTTCTTCTCCTTGAATTTGTCAAAATTATGCCACATTCTTATAGTTTATGAGTTTAATCAAACTATAAGATAATCCCATTCATAATGACAGTAGGGTTACAAGCGTAATCACTATTAAAAACTTCAAGGAGTAAACCATGAAACGTTCAGGTTTTACTATGATCGAGTTGATCTTCGTTATCGTTATTTTGGGTATTTTGGCAGCGGTTGCTATTCCGCGTCTTGCGGCAACGCGTGATGATGCGACTATTTCTCGTATGTCATCGGATGTAGCTACGGCTGTAACGGATTTCGGTGCACGTTTTACGGCTCAGGGAACATGGGCAGGAAATCTTAGAGATATTACTAATGTAGCAACATTTGAAGGTGGTGCACATGCGATGGCAGATGGTGATGTAATCCATTTTGTTGATGATAACAATAACAGCTGTATTACATTTACTATCAATGGAACGTTGATAGATGGTAATCTTACAGTTGGTGCGGGTGCTGATGCAGCATTACCTGTATGTGCAGGTGTTAATACGGCAGTTGCAGATTTGATCGCAGGAAGTCCACATCTTTTTGGCGGATCTCAAGTATTGCGCTAGTAGTTTATGTATTGCCTTCGGGCAATACACTTGTTTAAATTGATTTGATTTATGGGATTGGTAATCAATCGTAGAACTCAGGACAATTAGGATTAAAAAATGAAACGTTTTGCATTTACGATGATAGAATTGGTTTTTGTCATTGTCGTATTGGGTATTTTGGCCGCAATCGCTATTCCGCGTCTCGCTGCTACCCGCGATGATGCGGAGATCGCCAAAGGGCGCAGTGATGTCTCAGCGATCCGTGCAGCTATTGTCAGTGAACGTCAGGGGCGCCTTTTGCAAGGAGATACGGATTTTATAGCTACGTTAGATGATGCTGATCAAAATACAGAAGGGGAAACATTATTTGATAACAATAATCTCTTAATGTATGGGATCACTTCAGCAGATCGTAACGGGCATTGGATGAAAAGCGGTGCTAACGCTTATGATTTCCAAATAATGGGTACCGATGTAACCTTTGACTATAATGCGACGACAGGACGTTTTGATTGTGCGAACGATGCAGATGATACGGAATGTGCCTTACTAACAAATTAATCACCTCTGAGTAAATCGGTTATAATGCCGTATTCGCGGATGTGAGGATTATATGTTTTTTTACCAAATTTCCCTTTTGGGTTCCCCCCTTGAATCCTTAACCTATCATCACAGCGGTTCACTGCCGATCGGCAGTAAAGTAGCACTCACTCTCAGTAATCGGTCGGCGGAGGGAGTTGTTATTTCCGAAGTTGAAAAACCTCTTTTTAGTACGCAACCTATTGTTGAAATTTTTGATCTGTTTTATTCTGACACCCAAATTCAGAGTGCGCAGTTTATGGCAGAATATTATGGGTGTTCATTGGGTGAAGCGCTGAATCTTTTTGTGCCGTATCCCATTCACCATGAGCCCGTCGAAGTGGCTCACCACGAACGTCCACCTGTCAATATTACCCTCTCCGAATCACAATTAAAAGCCCTCGATTTTATTCGCTCTCACAAAGTATCACTTTTATTCGGGGATACGGGGGCAGGGAAGAGCGAAATCTATATGCGACGGATGGATGAAGTCCTCAGTGATGGGAAGAGGGCACTGTTACTTCTTCCCGAAATCTCGTTAACCCCTCAAATGGAGACGCGATTTAAGAATCATTTCGGCTTATCCGTCGTCTTATGGCACTCCAAAATGACCCCGAAGCAAAAAAAAGTGACGTTGGAAAAAATAGTTGACGGCTCGGCACACATTATCGTAGGCCCCCGCTCGGCACTTTTTTTACCGATACGGGATTTAGGGTTGATCGTCGTCGATGAAGAGCATGACGAGAGTTATAAATCCTCTTCCCGTCCTCGCTACAATGCACGGGATATGGCAGTTTATATCGGCACTCTCATTAAAATCCCCGTCGTGTTAGGGAGCGCTACACCCTCATTGACGAGCTACGCTAAATACCCATTTTTTCGTCTTCGCGGGGGGTATTTTGAATCCAAACGGACTTTTGTCTTTGAACCCTCCATTGAAGCGTTAACGCAAAGTATCGATAACAGGGTTATGGAAAACTTTGAAAAAGCTCATCAGGCCATTGTCTTTATCCCGACACGGGCGAATTTCAAATACACGGTATGCGATGGGTGTGGATATCATGTCGAGTGTCCGTTTTGCAGCGTGGGGATGAGCCAACATAAAAACTCACGCGCTCTGAAATGTCACTATTGCAACTACACCGAAGTAGTGCCGAAAGTGTGTCCGAAGTGTCAAAGCGGCGCACTTCGTACCGCAAGGCTCGGAACGGCGGAGGCGGTGGAACATTTCGGAAAACTGAGTGAGGATCTGCGGGTACAGCAGTTTGATCGTGACGTTATTACGACTCAAAACAAACTGATTAAAGTGCTCGAAGCGTTTAATAAACATGAGATCGATTTACTGGTGGGGACACAGATGCTCTCAAAAGGGCATGATTATCACGATATCACCCTCGCAGTCGTTATGGGGATCGATAATCTCCTCTCCCAAAGCGATTACCGCGCACGGGAGAAGGCATTGTCGCTTCTGGTGCAGATTGCGGGGCGGAGCGGACGGAAACAGAATGCGACAGTGATAGTACAAAGTTTCAATGAGTCGTTTTTTCGGAGTTATCTTGATGATTATGAGAAATTTTTGATTGATGAATTGCGTATTCGCGATGGTCGCTATTCTCCGACGAAAAAATTGGCACGTTTACTCTATGCCCATAAAAACGGCATAAAAGCAAAATCTGAAATGGAGAGGGCAGTGATGCAAATCGAGCAGATGGCTAACGTCCAAATTGTCGGATATGGGGCTTCTCCTATTGAGAAGATCGCTGATAAATACCGTTTTCAAATATTGCTGCGAAGTGATAAAAGTACCGACCTTATCCGTGCGATAAAACATGTCAAATCACCCCTTTGCGAGATTGATATGGATCCTATCGAGTTCACGTAATTGTGGTATAATCGCCCAATGATAACACGCTATCCAACCAAACAGATTTTTGTCGGGAATGTCCCTATCGGCGGTGATGCTCCGATTTCGGTACAGTCGATGACCTATTCGCGCACTGCGGATGTAGCGGCAACGGTCGAGCAGATCAATCGTCTCCATTTTGCCGGATGCGATATCGTCCGTGTCGCCGTTCCTGATGAGGAAGATGCGCGGGCACTCAAAGCGATTAAAGAACAGATTTCGCTCCCCCTCGTCGCCGATATCCATTTTAACTATAAACTTGCCCTTATCGCGGCGGAAGTGGTGGACTGTATCCGATTTAACCCCGGCAATATAGGTGAAAAATCACGCATCCGTGAGATTGTTAAAGCGTGCCAAGAACGCCATATTCCGATTCGTATCGGGGTCAACGCGGGAAGTTTGGAAAAAGAGTTCGAACAGCGTTACGGCGCTACGGCGGAGGGGATGGTGGCTTCTGCCGAGTATAACATCAAATATCTCGAAGATTTGGGATTTACCGACATTAAAGTTTCCCTCAAGGCAAGTGACGTTCAGCGCACCGTCGAAGCCTATCGCCTTCTCCGTCCTAAAAACAACTATCCATTTCATTTGGGTGTGACTGAAGCGGGGACGATTTTTCATGCGACGATCAAAAGTGCTATCGGTTTGGGAGCGTTGTTACTGGAGGGGATCGGTGATACGATGCGGGTCTCTATCACGGGGGAACTCGAAGAGGAGATCAAAGTCGGTCGGGCGATTTTAAAAGACAGCGGTGTCGCCAAAGAAGGGCCGAATATCATCTCGTGTCCGACATGCGGACGGATCGAAGCCGATTTGGTCTCTGCGGTAGCGGTGATCGAAGAGCGTACCAAGCATATCAAAAAACCGCTTGATCTCTCGGTGATGGGATGTGTCGTCAACGCCATCGGAGAAGCGAAACATGCCGATGTCGCGATCGCTTACGGTAAGGGTTCGGGATTGGTCATGGTGCGCGGTGAAGTGGTGGCACGTCTCGATGAAGATAAGCTCGTTGATCGGTTTGTCGAAGAGGTAGAAAAAATGGCTAAGGAAGAGGACTAAATGGAAGAATCACTCTATAACTTGGCGTTTGAACGCTCCGTCCTCAGCTCCATCATTTTTGATCCGGCTCAGTTTGATGAGTTTGATGCGGTTTTAACACCGGAAGATTTTTATCTCGCGGCGCATCAAGAGATTTATCGCGCAATGATGAGCTTAGCCCATCGTGATCTCCCGATCGATGAAGAGTTCCTCCGTAAAGAGTTGACGGGTAAACAAAAATTCGATGAGCGGGTGATGGTCGATATCCTCACTGCCAATCCGATCGCCAATACCAAAGCGTACGTCCAAGAGATCAAAGACAAAGCGATCAAGCGTCATTTATTGACCCTTACGACGGAGATAAAGCGGGTGACTTTGGAAGAGGAACTCAGCGGCACCGATGTTGTCGATTTGGTTGAACAAAAGCTCTATGAGATAACGCAGAGTTCTCAAGCAACCGATTTTAAAGATGCCCCCTCCATCGCCGATGAGACGTTAGCGTACATCGAAGAGATGAAAGCGCGCGGGGATTCCGTCCTTGTCGGTGTCGATACGGGGTATGCGGAGCTGAACAAAATGACGACGGGATTCGGAAAAGGGGATTTGGTTATTATCGCCGCCCGTCCGGCAATGGGGAAAACCTCGTTCGCCCTCAATATGGTTCAAAATCTCCTCGATAAAGGGAAAGGGGTCGCTTTTTTCTCGTTAGAGATGCCCGCAGAGCAACTCATGTTGCGTCTTTTGAGTGTTCAAACCTCGATCCAGCTTCAGCGTCTTCGTGTCGGGGATATGAACCCTCAAGAGTACAAGCAGCTAAACGATGCAGTCGATAAAATGCGCCGATCCAAGCTCTTCGTAGACGATCACGGCTCCATCAATATCCATCAGCTCCGTTCCAAACTGCGTAAACTCAAATCCCGTCATCCTGAAATCGAAGTAGCGGTTATCGACTACCTTCAAATCATGAATGGGACGGGGGGAAAAGATCGTCACTTAGAGGTGAGTGAGATTTCACGTGGCTTAAAAATGCTCGCCCGTGAACTCGGAATCCCTATCGTTGCCCTCTCTCAGCTCAACCGTGGCCTCGAATCGCGCTCCGATAAGCGTCCGATGCTGAGCGATATCCGTGAATCGGGTTCTATCGAGCAGGATGCCGATATCATCCTCTTCGTCTACCGTAATGACGTTTACCTCTACAAAGAGGAGAAAGAGCGGGAGAAAGAGGCGATAAGCGCGGGAAAAGAGTTTATCTCCAAATATGTCGAGAAAGAGGAAGAGGAAGCCGAGATCATCATCGGTAAACAGCGTAACGGTCCTACGGGGCATGTGAAACTGATGTTCCAGAAAAAATTCACCCGCTTTGTCGATAAACCGACATTTGGTGCCGCGCAGATCGTCTATGAGAGTATTGATATGAAAAGTGCGACGATGAACGTCAATGATGAAACGGTATCGATGCCGATTATCTGATGAATAAACTGGAGCGCATCGATCTTTTCGATCTTAAAAGCGGCTCACTTTTTTTTCTCTTTCTCCTCTTTATAGCTTCCCTATCGCTTTCGTATGAATACTATCAATTTGCCCAACTCAAAACCTTTGACGATCCGCTTATACGAGCCGAAGTGATCGATCAAGAGGTGCGGCTGATCGGCGATGTGCCTAAGACCTCACTGAAGCTTCGGCTCGAAAACGGTGCCAGTGTTCGATCTGCGATGAGCCCCTATCTGCGTGATCTGAGGGGGCGGGAAGTTCAAGTGGAGCTTCAGGTCGCGAAAGTCACTTTTTTGGATTTTTTAAAAGGGATGCACACACGCGGTGTCATCACCGAAGTGTATTCCTCCTTGAGTCTTAAAGAGCAATGGTATCGTCGTATCGCATCCCTCCATGAAGATCAATGGATGAGGGAGCTTTATGGCGCATTGTTTGTGGCTACCCCTATGTCGCAAGAATTTCAAACATTGGTCGGTGCTATGGGGCTGAGTCATATCCTCTCTATCAGCGGCTATCACTACGGTATTATCTCGCTGATTGTCTATTTTCTCCTTCGCCGTCCCTATCGATGGTTACAAAACCGCTATTTTCCCTACCGGCACGGCAATCGTGATCTTTTTTTTATGGTTGTGGGGATACTTTTTTTATACTTATGGGCTTTGGAATTTATCCCCCCTATGGTGAGAGCATTCGGGATGATAGCGGTGGGATATTGGCTTTATGATCGGGGGATTAAGGTTGTCTCGCTGCAAACGCTCTCCATTACGGTCGGTGTGCTGCTTGCCTTTTTCCCCACATTGTTTTTTTCTTTGGGGTTTTGGTTCTCCTCCTTCGGAGTCCTTTCGATCTTTATTTTCATCCGTTATTATGAGCATTGGAAACTTTGGCAGATATTTTTGGCACTTCATATTTGGTGCTATTTAGTTCTTTTACCGATATCGCTTTCTATTTTCGGGACGTTTGGGTGGTGGCATATCGGCTCGATTCCCCTTGCACTCCTTTTTAACCTATATTATCCGACTGTATTGGTGCTCCATTTCACGCCGTGGGGAGATTGGTTTGATCCGTATCTACTTCAAATGTTTGAATCCGGAGATATGAATAGAGTTGTAATCCCAATCTGGATGGGAGTCCTTAGCGTTGCGTTAGCTTTAGGGGCGATGTGGCGAAAAGAGGCTTTTTGGATCTTAGGTATTTTGGGAGTGTTCACGCTGGGTAGCGCGGTTTATCAGATAGCATAGTTTCATTCCGTAGATGACGATAATCCATGAAACATAAATCCATAAAAAGAAAAAGATGAGAGCGGAAAAAGAGCCGTACATCGTTGCATAAGTTTTGTTGTAAAAGACGTACTGGATGAAGCTGTTTTTTGCCAACCCCCATACTACGGCAACAATAAAAGAGCTCATTGCGGCAGCCCTGATTGAAACATCAGCATTGACGGCGATTTTGTAAATCAAAAAGAAAATACTCCAAAGTAAAAGAAACGGGAAAATAGAGAGTGCACTTAGGGCCAATCCACTGATATTCGCTTCTAAATAGGCTTTTAAACTCATTGAAGCTATGAGAACAATGGGGGTAAGGGTGATAAGAGTCCAATACGTCGTAATCGCATCCCAAATTCCCCGTTTGGATGTTTTGAAAATTTTGCTGACGATGTGTTCAAAATTTTGGAAAAAGAGGAGTGAAGAGACAATCATTGTCGCAAATCCGATAATCCCAAGCTGGACAGAATTTTTAAAAAATGAGTCCAAATACCCTGCAATGGCCGCCGTTTGTACCGGCATAATATTGTCGAAAATAAAGATTTGGATTTTGGCGTATTGTTCTTCAAATACCGGAACGTTTGCAATGAGGCTAAGGGAGATAATCAAAAGGGGGACAACTGTAAAAATCGTGTAAAAGCTTAGGCTCGAAGCATACACCGTAATTTCCCGATCGAATAGCATCAGGAAAAAAAGGCGGATATGTCGAAGCATTGCTTTGAAATTCATCAATTACTCAAGACCCATTTTGGAAGGGTTGAGGATGTTATTGGGATCAAATGCCCGTTTGATCGATTGAAACAGTGCCATCTCTTCAGGGGTAAATGCCATCGACATATAAGGAGCTTTTGCCAGTCCGATGCCGTGTTCGCCGCTGAGGGTTCCGCCGAGATCGATAGTGGCTTGAAATACTTCACGAATCGCTTCATAGCCGATTTTGACCGCTTCCGGATCTTTGCCATCAACCATGACATTGGTGTGAACATTTCCATCACCGGTGTGACCGAAGCATGGGATATTGATGTTGTATTTTTTGGCTATGGCATCAAATTTTTCGAGCAGTTCAGGGAGAGCGGAGCGAGGAACGGTAACGTCTTCATTAATCTTTTTGCTTCCGTAGACTGAGAGTGATTGGCTTGCATTGCGGCGGGCAAACCATAGATCGCTTGCTTCTTGTTTATTTTGAGCGATTTTAAATTCACTGCAGCCGTTTTCTTGAAAGACTTTTTGGATAATTGAGAGTTGAAAATCGAGATCTTCTTCAAGATTCCCGTCCACATCGGTAACCAAAATGGCACCCGCTTCGATTGGGAGCCCTTTATGATAGACCTGCTCCACGGAGCGGATAGTGAGGTTATCGAGAAACTCCATCGCAACAGGAGTGACGCCGCTCGCCATCGTTTTATAGACCGCTTCCATCGCTGTATGAACGGTTGGAAAAATACCCATTGCCGTTTTGGTCATTTTCGGTTTCGAGAGAAGTTTGAGAGTTACTTCGGTGGTGACGGCCAATGTCCCCTCAGACGCAATCAAAATCCCCGTTATGTTATAGCCCGCAACGTCTTTAATTGTCCGTTTGCCCGCTTTGATAATATCACCGTTAGGGAGTACCGCACGCATCGCCATAACGTAGTCTTTGGTAATACCGTACTTGGCCGCACGCATACCGCCGGCATTTTCGTTAACATTGCCGCCGATAGTGGAATACTCTTGGCTTGCAGGATCGGGCGGATAGAACAGACCTACTTCTTCAACCGCTTTTTGCAACTCCATATTGACAACACCCGGTTGGACGATAGCCACCATGTTTTGCATATCGATTTCGAGGATTTTATTCATATGTTTTTCGAACGCCAAGACGATTCCGCCGGATGAGGGGAGGGCTCCTCCTGTAAATCCGCTTCCCGCACCGCGAGGGACGATAACGATTCGGTGCTCATTGCAGTATTTAAGGATCTCGCTGACATCGCTCTCATGACGTGGAAAAAGTACTGCATCAGGCTCGAATCGTTCGCGTGTTGCGTCGTAGCTGTAGGCGATAAGGTGAGCTTTATCGCTGTAAACGTTCTCTTTGCCTAGCAGGGTAGTAAAAAATTCTAATGCGTGAGTGCTCAGCATTGTTTATTCCTTAATCTCGAAATGACGCAATAGTGCACTTTTATCGCTAAATTTTGCTTTGTAGAGCTCATATAGTTCTTTGTTCTTTGAATTGTTTAAAGCAATTTCTTCGAGGTAGTAGGGTTCATAGCTGTCTAAACTTGAACTTCCCTCACCCCACCATGCTCCTCGGATCGTCGGAATACGGGTGTAAAAAGGGGTTTGTTCTTTCTCTGATACCTTGGCAAATGAGGCAGTTTGGAGCACTGTAAAGCTTTTACAGTCGAGGGTAAAGAGTTGATTTGCACTTTGGATATAGAGCAACCCGACCGAATTGGCGGTACAGTAGCGTTGAAAATCATCGACTAAAGGGGTTTGATGCCCTTCATAGGAGAGAAACGTTGCATAATTGTCCGGATGAATCCATTCCACACCGGAGATACTTTTTGTGATTGCATCATAAGTATCATCGTTTGGGGCTATTAAAAGGGCACGCTCATAATCATAGGCTAAGATGGCGATATCAGATGCTCTTGGTGTCCAGTTACCATTAGGAAGAGCATTTTGGCGTAGGCCGCTGTATTCACTAAGCTGCAGTATGGCACGGTTGTTGGCGGGATTTGTCTTTTCAACCCGTGCATTGGCGATAATGGTACTGTGTGTGGCATCAAATTTTCGAACGATAAAGCCGCTCATCCCCTCACGCAAGTTTTCGGCAACGATTGCTGCACGCTCTCCTTCGACTTCGAGGAGAGGTGCGGTTATAGAAGAAGCGTTTAAGACGCTACAAGCGATAAGAGTAATAAGCCAGATGCGCATCATGGTAACCTTTTGGTAAAGAATATAGGAATGATTATAGCCAAACACCACTTTGTAAATGGAATTTTTGCTATTATTTAATTCTTTTTCGTTCTCGTAATGTGTATTTTGGTCAAGGATAGGGATGGGTCGTTTTTTTGCATTGCTGTTATTGCCCCTTCTCCTTTTTGGCGGTACTGTTAAACATTTTAAATGGAAAGACGGTGAAAGCTTTCTCACCTTTCTAGAGCGAAAAAAACTTCCATTACGTGTCTATTATAACCTCGATAAAGAGGATCAAAAACTCACCGAAGATATCCCCTATACCGCTAAATGTCAAATGGTAGTCGACAATCAAAACTTTATCCATCAAATTTTGATTCCGGTCAATGACGAACTGCAGCTGCAGATTTATCTCACTCCGAAACGACGGTATGAAACGAAAGTGATTCCTATCGTGAGTGAAGAGTATACGGAAACTCTTTATGTACCGATTCAATCCATCCCTTATAATGATATTTTAAAAATGACCGGATCGAAAAACTTAGCCTCAATCTTTGTGAAAATGTTCAAAGGAAAAGTTGATTTTCGTAAAGGGTTAAAAAAAGGTGACCCTATCATTATGGTATATACCCAAAAGTATCGTTTGGGGAAACCGTTTTCAATGCCGGAAGTACACGGGGCTATGGTTGAGATCAATGGAAAGCGTGTCCGTGTTTATCGCCACAGTGACGGACGTTTTTACGATGAGAAAGGGGGGCAGTATGAGAAGTTCTTGTTTAAACTTCCGATGCGTAACCCGCGTATAACCTCTCGATTTACAAAGAGCCGTTATCATCCGGTACTTCACCGATACCGTGCCCACTTAGGGGTTGATTTCGGAGCGCGACCCGGAACCCCTATCCTCTCTACCGGAGAGGGACGTGTGAGCTTCGTCGGCTATTCAACAGGATACGGAAAAACGATAAAAATACGTCACAACAATGGACTTACAAGCCTTTACGCTCATCAAAAAGCGTTTAAAAAAGGGATACATACAGGAATGAAAGTAAAGCAAAGCGAAATGATCGGATATGTCGGTAATACGGGATTATCCTCAGGACCGCATCTGCATTTTGGAATGTATCGCGGAAGCAGTGCTATTGATCCTCTCAGTGTGATGAAGAAAAAAACCGAAGGTTTTACGGGTAAAGAGCGTAGAGTGTTTAATGAAATTCGGGATAAAATGGATAAAAAGTTTAAAAAAGCACTTCAAGAGAAACGGATACGAAAACCGTATTTTGATTTCCATGAAACCTATTATGTTGAGAGTGAGAGCTTTAAGCCGAAACCTTTTTAAAGAGCTAAGATGATTACCGATGTCACTATCGTACCGTGTGAAAACTCTGACTTTGTAAAACCGAAACGGATACAATATTCTCAGACCGGTGTTGCTAAAGTATGGGATATGGTCGAAGTTCACGACAGTGTAGCGATCCTTTTGTACCAGGAAGAGCATCAAACACTTGTTATTGTTCGACAGTTTCGCCCCCCTGTATATCTCAAGAATGAAGACGGCTTCACGTATGAGTTGTGTGCCGGTATCGTCGATAAAGATAAATCGTTGGTTGAGATTGCCCATGAAGAGATACTCGAAGAGTGCGGATACCATGTTCCACTCGATCAGATAGAACGGGTAACCTCTTTTTATACGGCGGTAGGATTTGCCGGATCGGTGCAAACACTTTATTATGCTAGTGTGAATGAAATGATGCGTGTAAATGAGGGTGGCGGTGTAGGTGTCGAATCGATTGAAGTAATAGGGATACCTGTGTCTGAAGCGAAAGAATTTGCAATGGATGAGACCAAAGCCAAAACACCGGGATTGATGTTTGGATTCGGGTGGTTTTTAGAGAATAAGCTGTAGTTCCCGCGAGATGCGGGAAGTGACGAAACAGTTTAGGGTTAGAATTTGTAACTAAGGGTAGTGTAGAAGTTGCGTCCCGGTTCGTTAAGAACAAGAGGTTGCGCTCCTTCCATAATTGTGGTTAGCCCGATATAGCTGTTGCTCACTGCATAGGTACGATCAAAGAAATTATTGATTCCTGCAGTTAGAGAGAAACCGTTACCCAATTCTGTGCCGTATTTGAGATTGAGGATACCGTATCCGCCAATCGCCTGTTCACCGTTGTTTACATCGTATGTTTGGTGTCTAGCGGCAATTAACTCGGCTTCAGCGTAGTTTTTTGAGTCATCAAACACAAGTGCTACCCGTCCTTTAAGCGGTGGGATATCCGCGAGGTCTTTATCTGTTTGTGCTAGAGTTGCTAGAGAATCGAGTTGACCGACATCTTTTTTGGTCCCTTTTTGGTAGGCAACCCCCGATTCGATATTCCACTCTTTATTCAAGGCGTAATCGGCCGTGATATCTCCGCCGACAATACGGGCGTCAATGTTTGCAAAAGAGGTAGTAGACCCTACTACTTTGTAGGCATAAATATAATCTTTTAAATCACTGTAGAACAGTGTCCCTTTGAGGTGTAAATTCCCAAATGTATGCTCGATCCCCATGTCAACTTCACGGTTGATCGTTTCATTAAGATTGGTATTTCCAACACTGGCAAAATAGAGTTCTCGTGCATCGGGAACACGAGAGGATTGTCCCGCACCGACGAAAAAGTTGCCATGTGTACTGTAATGGTATCGCCCTAAAACATTGGCACTGACATTCGTGTAATCGCGGTCTTTAGTCGTTGACATTCCGGTTAATGATTGATCCGCATCAATAGTGGTATCGTCATAGCGGAGACCTCCGCTTAGATCAAACGAACCAAGTGTTTTGAGTGCTTTTGCATAGACACCGATGTTTTCGGTATCGGCATCGGGGATTTGAATGGTGGTATAAGGATTAGTTCGATTTCCTTTGGTTCCGTTCCAATTGCGCGTAGAGAGATCAAGACCGAAGGTGATCTCTGTTTCGGCAATCAAAGCAGTGTTTTCGGCACGTACCCCTTTAATAGTTGCGTCAACTAAAGAGACACTCGACATACCGGTTCTGAAATCGGTTCCCATGTCGTGCTCGACTTTTGAATGGTAGGCTTCGATACTCAGTTCATCCGAATACTCTCCCAACGCGAAGAGTTGATATTTGGCTTTGAACATGTCGGTATCATCCATGAGGGCATCCATCGGATAGCGCGGGTAGAGGACATTATCAGCACGGTCACCGAAATAGCTGAGGGTTAGTTTTTGATTATCGCCGATATTACCAACGACTTTTGCCCAAAAATTTTGGCGTTCGTAGGCATTATCATTCTTGTGTGCCGCACTGTAGGGTTTCGTAGAGCTTTCGGCTTGTTCTGTCATGGTTTTGCCGTTGCCGTCTTTGTACTGGCCACTGGTTTCGCGGCTGTATCCTACGAGGGCTTGAACCGTGTCATTCCCCCCTTCGACAGTAGTGGAAATTTTACGGTAGTCATAACTTCCGAGGGTTGCGGATACTTCTCCGTGCAGACCCTTGGTAGGGTCTTTAGTGACGACGTTAATCGCTCCTCCGAGACTTCCGAACTGAGTTACGTCAAACGGCCCCTCTTGAACTTCTACACTAGCAATTTGGCTGGATGAGACGTGCATAGCAGGCGGATCCATACGGTTAGGACATGCACCGCATACTTTGGCATCATCAATGGTTACGTTGAGATTGTCTTTTTTGAAACCGCGTAAAACGATGTCGTTGCCGATGGCACTGGTACGAACGTGTGTGATCTCTGGAAGTGAACCTGATAGCATTTCCCCCAGATCGGATTGGCGAGAAAATTTGACCATCTCATCGGCAACGATATTTTTACCATCAGCTTTAGGGGCAGAGGCTTCAACGGTGATTTTTTGAATCGTGACAGGCTCAGTGGCGAGGGCAGCAACCGCAGCCAAAGAGAGGAGGCTAAACTTCTTCATACTTCTAATCCTTAAGTAAATATGAAGAATTGTAGGAAAGAAGTGTTACATTAGTGTTAAGTCGTTATACTTTTGACCATGAAATTAAATACTAAACAAATAGTTTTAACGCTCCTGTTATTAGCCGCTTCGGGCTATTTTCTCTACTCGGGCTTTTCCCTTTTATTCCATCCGTAAGGATATATCTTCGGGGAACTGCATCGTTACGCAGTGGAGGGAGCCGTGTTGACGGATAAGGACGGAGCAGTCGATAGGGATGATATCCCTTCCGTAAAACGCTTTTTTACAAATCTCGATCGCTTCGTTGTCATGCGGATCGTTATAGATTGGTAACAAAACGGCATCATTGATGATTAAAAAGTTAGCATACGTTGCGGGGAGACGCTCGTCCTCATAAAAGGCCGGAGAACACATCGGTAGTGCGATGAGGTTAAACGGTTCATCATCGATGTCACGCAATGCCATCAACTCTTCTTCCATTTTTTTCAATGCCTCGTAATGCTCATCTGATTTATCGTCGCATTTGACATACATAATGGTATCTGTATCAATAAAACGGGCGAGGGTATCGATATGGCTGTCGGTGTCATCACCGGCAAGATAACCGTGATTGAGCCATAAAATCTGTTCTACACCGAAGTGTTTTTTGAGCTCTTTTTCCATCCCTTTTTTATCTAAATGAGGATTGCGATTCGGATTAAGGAGACATTCTGCCGTGGTGAGCAATGAACCGTTTCCGTTGGTTTCGACGCCGCCCCCCTCCAAGATAAGATTGACTTTTTCCATTGGTGCACCATAGACGTTAGAGAGTGCCGAACTCATCGCATTATCACGCGAAGCATCAAACTTTCCGCCCCATCCGGTAAAAGTAAAGTCGAGCAGTAAAGGCTCATCTTCATCCTCGTCGATAACACTTAGCGCACTGCAATCACGCGCCCAAGTGTCATCGCTTTGATAGGCTACGAAAATCAGATTCTCGTGAGAGTTAAAATAGCTTTTGACGAGATCCACATCGTCACACACAATGAGGCAGGGCTGATAGCGGGCAATAGAAGAGGCAATATTGACAAAACACGCTCTCGCCTCTTCGAGATAGGGTGCCCAGTCGCTTTGGGGATGGGGAAAAATGAGTTGCACAAAACTTTGAGGTTCAAATTCGGCGGGGAAATAACGCATTAACAATCCTTAGATTATAATTCTTATATGGGAACAATTAAATTGAGCCGCGAGGCACTTATTCATAATCTTGACATTATCGCACACCAAGTCGGTGGAAAAGATAAAATCGCGGTCGTTTTAAAAGATAACGCCTACGGCCACGGTGCTGAGATGATTGCCGAAGCGGCATCTGAGTATGGAGTCAATCAAGCAGTGGTGCGCTTAGAACGTGAAGCCGAGGAGATTGTTAAGTACTTTGACAATGTATTGATATTGGGCCAAAAACCGACCCATATCCATCCGAAATTCAGCTACGCCATTAATTCGCTTGAAGAGATATCTGCCTATCCGAGTGGAGCGCGAGTCGAGCTGAAAATCGACACGGGGATGCACCGTAACGGAATTTCCCCCGAGCAACTCGAAGCAGCGTTTGAAAAAATGGCGAAACGAGGACTCATTTGTATCGGGATTATGAGCCATTTACGTGCAGCCGACACCCTCAGTTCAGAATGGTTTTGGCAGCGTCAGAATTTTGATCGTATCAAACAGAAGGCTGATCTTTTGGCTCAAAAATTCGGATGGAAACTACGCTTTCATATCTCCAATTCAGCGGGAACATTTCGCTCCACAGAGTGCCGTGATGATATCGTACGAGTCGGTATTGCATTGTACGGATGTTTACAAATGGATACAAGTTTGCCGCAACCGCTCCTAAAAAGTGTCCTCTCTTTGTGGGGAGATAGAATGGCGACCAGGGTATTAAAAGCCGGAGAACGGGTAGGGTATAACGGTCTTTATGAAGCTTTAGCAGATGAGGTTGTTAGCACCTATGATTTGGGATATGCGAACGGACTTGATCGCCTTGCTTCGAATCACTACACTACACCGGAGGGGGTAGCTCTTCGCGGTCGTATCTCGATGGACAGTGCGAGTTTTTCAAGCGATGCGGAACAACTGAAAATTTTTGATAATGCCAATGATTATGCTAACGCCGTCGGGACGATCGGGTATGAGATTTTGGCGTGTTTGGATAAAGATCTCAAGCGAGAGTGGATTGATTAGGAGTTAATCTTAATCATTGCATCTGAAAATATAGCTCCATCAAGTCGCATTTCGATCAAATTTTCTAAATCTTTTTCCGCATCGATGTATCCCAACACTTTGGCATCAAAAAGATAGTGTTCTGCTACTTTTTGAATTTCTGCGCCATGTTTGGGGAGAACAATCAGATACGAAGCTCCCAGATTTTCGGCGATAACGGCATCGGTAGCAGTTTCGACATGGAGTGCGAAACGGATGCTATTGAGACGTAGATGTTCGATAATATCGAGATTTTCAGGGGTAAAAAAAAGGGCGACAACGGAATTCGAGGGTGTGTGTCGCAACGCTTCAATCGAGTCGATGTGGTAAAACGGCTCTGATGGGACATAGGTGTGACCGAATAGCAGCATAGTTAGCCTTCCAAACATTCGCGACTGCAATAGTATTTGCCATCACGCATAAATGCTTCTTTGACCTGTACGTAGGTACCGCACTTCGCACACGGAAGCATTGCCTCTTCTTGAGAATTATCCGAAGAGGGGGGAGTAAGAGCCTTTTTTTTGAAAAAAAGGTAATAAACCCCGACCAGAACACCGATTAATAATAGTAGTTTTAGCATAGTCTTATCTCTTTATGAGCAGATAATGGCGATTTTCCGCCTCAATAATTGTGTAATCGAGTGTTTCATCGATTTCATCATACACTTTTTCCCCTTTGTAAAAGAGCAAAAGAGTCCCCTCGCTGCAAAACGGTTTTGAGAGTTTTAAAAGCATTTCAGTATCGGTAACGGCGCGTGACGTAATAAGATCATACGGCTCGCTTGAGAGTTGTTCTACTCTGAGCGCTTTGACATCCACGTTGCTCAAACCCAAATCCGCTTTGACAAACTGTAAAAAGCTCGCACGTTTGCTGAGGGGTTCAACGAGGGTAAAATGGGTTTGCGGCAGGGCGATTGCCAAAATCATCCCAGGAAATCCCGCCCCTGTTCCGATGTCCATTGCTTTAGTAACAGAAGGGAGAAACGTTACAGGAATAACCGCATCGAGGATAAACTGATCGATTTGCTGGAGAGTTTTAGCTCCCGTTAGATTATGAACTTTGTTCCATTTTTCCAGAAGAGCTTTGTATTGAGCGATCTTTTCCAAAAAATCTTCGGGAACCTTCACATTGTGTTGCGCTAACAGCTGCTTTAATTGGCTCATAAATCGTGTCCCATCTGCTCTTTTTTGACTTTTAAATACCCCTCATTATGGGGGTTGGGATTGATAATGACCGGAACACGTTCCGTAATTTCGACGTTCAACCCCTCTACGACGTCCACTTTAGCCGGATTATTGGTTAAAAGACGGATTTTATGAAGACCGAAATCTTTAAAAATTTCACCGACAACATCGTAGGTTCGCTGATCAGGAGCAAATCCGAGTTCGACATTGGCCTCGATCGTATTACGCCCATGATCTTGGAGGCAGTAGGCGTTTATTTTATTGAGAAGGCCGATATTACGCCCCTCTTGGCGGTGGTAAATGATCAGTCCGCCCTCTTCGGCGATTAATTTCAGCGCTTTATGTAACTGATTGTTACAGTCACATTTAATACTGCCGAAGGTGTCACCGGTAAGACACTCGGAGTGGATCCGAACCAACGGCGACTCTTGGCGTTCAAAGTTCTCGGTAAATATGGCTAAATGCTCTTGTATCCCCTCTTTGTAGACACGGATTTTAAAAGGGCCGTATTTACTAGGGAGATTGGCAATAGATGATTTTTCAAAAAGGGGTGTTGTTGTTTTCATTAGTGCCATTATAATAGGTGTTTCTAAAAAATGGATTATTAAACGAAGAGGCGATACAATCTAGTTACTATTTTTTTAATTGGAGTCACATTTATGGAGCGTTTTCGCCGTACCCGTTTAAATCCTCAACTACGCTCACTGGTGCGTGAAACTTATGTAGGGGTTAATGACTTTATCTACCCATTATTCGTTCGCCCCGGTGAGGGGATAAAAACGGAAGTTTCGTCGATGCCGGGTGTTTATCAAATGTCTTTGGATGAGATTTTGAAAGAGTGTGAATTGCTTCAATCCCTTGGAATCTATTCGATTATCCTTTTCGGTATCCCTGCCGTGAAAGATTCGATCGGCAGTGATGCATTGTGTGATCATGGAATTATTGCGACAGCCGTTCGCGCCATCAAGCGTGCCTACCCGAAAATGTTTGTCGTCACCGATTTGTGTTTTTGCGAATACACCGATCATGGACACTGCGGTATTCTCGATCATGTCCATGAGACGGTCGATAACGATTTGACTCTTGGAATTTCGGCACAGCAGGCATTGGTTCACGCACGTGCAGGTGCCGATATGATTGCACCCTCGGGGATGATGGACGGGATTATTACGACGTTGCGTGATGCACTTGATGGGGGAGGTTACGCCAATCTCCCGATTATGAGTTATTCGACCAAATTTGCCAGCGGTTATTACGGACCGTTTCGAGATGTCGCCGAATCGGTACCGAGTTTCGGTGACCGCTCTAGCTATCAGATGGATCCGGCAAACCGCCGTGAGGCGATTCGAGAGAGTTTGGCAGATGAAGCGCAGGGTGCCGATATTTTGATGGTGAAACCCGCACTTGCCTATCTCGATATTATCCGTGATATCCGTGAAGCCTCGCAGCTTCCGTTGGCAGTTTACAATGTCAGCGGCGAGTATGCGATGCTCAAATGTGCGGGAGCGGCAGGGCTGATCGATTACAACCGCGTCATGATGGAGACGATGGTAGGATTCAAACGCGCGGGGGCTGATATCATCATCAGCTACCATGCTAAAGAAGTAGCACAACTTTTAAATTAATGAATTTTTTTTATGATATGATTGTTTTTTGTATCGAAGGAACACCGTGAGACACTTTTTAACGTTAAAAGATTATACCAAAGAAGAGATCTTAGAGATTTTGGAGATTGGTTTAGAGATAAAAAAAGAGGTCAAAGCCAAAGTACTCAAACCCCGTCTTGCGGGACAGACACTGGCGATGATCTTTGAAAAAAGCTCTACCCGTACCCGGGTCAGTTTCGAGGTAGGGATGTATCAGCTCGGCGGTCATGCCCTATTTCTCTCAAATCGTGATATCCACCTTGGGCGCGGTGAACCGGTCAAAGATACGGCGCGTGTTATCTCTTCGATGTGCGATATGGTAATGATCCGCACCTATGAGCAATCGATGCTCGAAGAGTTTGCCCTTCACTCTAAAGTTCCGGTCATTAACGGTCTCAGTGACAGCTACCATCCGGTGCAGCTATTGGCGGACTTCATGACTATGATGGAGTGCGGAAAAGATAAGAATCCGATCGTAGCCTATGTTGGGGATGGCAATAATATGACCCATTCATGGTTGATGCTCTCAGCTAAGCTCGGATTTGAACTTCGTATCGCAACCCCAAAGGGGTATGAGTGTGATCCGGCTATTATTGCCGATGCTCTCGCTTTTGCTGAACACAGCGGTGCAAAAATCACGATCACCAATGATCCTAAAGTGGCGGTTAAAGGTGCCACTGTCGTAACGACCGATACATGGATTTCAATGGGTCAAGAAGAGGAAAAAGCTCAACGGATACGTGCATTCGAGGGGTACATCGTCGATGAAGCCCTTATGGCGCTTGCGCGTGAAGACGCTATCTTTTTACATTGTCTTCCTGCCTATCGCGGCGTTGAAGTGAGTGAAGCGGTATTGGAAGGGGAGCAGAGTTTGATTTTTGAAGAGGCAGAGAACCGTCTTCACGCGCAAAAAGGGTTAATGGTTTGGTTAGATAAACATCGTTAAGGGGTACAAATGCGTTCATTATGGCTATTGAGTATTATCAGTGTGAGTCTTTATGCTGCGGTGGCGGTTCAAGTCGGAGATAAGTTTAAAGATTCGGGTAAATGTAAAGCTTGTCATAGCCATATTGTGAAGCAGTGGGAAGAGTCTTGGCATGCAAAATCCCATTACGATAACGATGAGTATTTTCAAAAAACGATCGATTATGTCGCCCGTAAAAATAATCGAAAATCGCTGAATACGATTAAAATAGAGTGTGCGGCCTGCCACAATCCCCGTATCTCTGTTACTTCTACAACGGCTGAATATGAAGCCATAGCCTCGTTAAAACTGGATAAAGACTCCGCTGCTACTAAAGCCCTTAAAAGTGATCAAATCTCTGAGGGGATTAACTGTGTCGTTTGTCACAACATTGATCAAATCCATGATGAACTTCCCGATAGTAAACGAGGCATCCATCGGGTTAGCTGGATGAAATCGGGGATTATGAGCGGTCCTTATGCCGATGCCAAGTCCCCTTATCATAAAGTAGAGCAACGTCCTTTTATGGATACCAATCCTAATCAGCTCTGTTTCGTTTGCCATGCGAATGACACTTCGGAAGAGGGGCACCGTTTTACCTCGATGCAAACAGAATTTGACGGGACAGGAAAGCAATGTGTTGATTGCCATATGGGGCCTCGTAAAGTAGGGGTAGCGTCTACTTTACGTGATGTCAACGGCAAAGTACATAATCGACTTATCCGTGATCACGGCTTCAAAGGGGCGCATACTGAGTCGATGTGGCAAGGAGCACTCAATGTAGAGGCGAAAAAAAGTGCTAATGCAATTGCGGTAACATTGAGTAATCCACAACCCCATTCGCTTCCAAGCGGTTTTGGATCGCGGGAAATTGTGATTGAAGCACACTATATGAGCGGTAAAAAAATTATTAAAACAGAGACCCTTTCGCTCACGTCCCATTATCTCAATAAGCGGGGGAAAGCTACTATCCCCCATTTGGCAGCAAAAACGGTCAGTAGTATCTCGATTGCACCTTATGGATCAAAAACCTTTAGTGTGCCAATGGCTAAGGGTGCAGATAGTGTGAATGTGAGTGTTTCGTATCGATTGGTGAATGATGAAGTACGTGAAATGCTAGAGTTGAAAAATCCGATTTGGTCGAAGAAAATGGTGATTGAAAAGCTAACTTTAAAGCTCTAAATTAAGGGGTATTTCCCCTTAATTCATCTCAACTTTGATGATGAGGTCATTCCCCTCTTCAATAATAGTAAAATTGTGTTTTTGACAAAAAGTTTCGTTCATCTCTTCCGCCCACTGCGCAGCTTCTATCATCGCATCGTCTTTATTTTCGAATGTTTTAATACTTTCCATACCGCTTCGTTTAAAACAGCCGCACTCTTTTTCCATTTTGACATTGAACATTATTAACTCCTATTTAAGTATACATTTTTGGAAGTATAGTTTTAAAAGATTAAAAAAATCAATTAAAATAGGGACGATTTGAAACTAAAGGTTATCTTTATCTTTTGCTAACCTATAACTATCAGTGTACTTTATAAATTATTCAGCTATAATTCCATTTGAATTTTGGGTACCTTCTAAAGAGATTGACGAATCTTTTTCTAAGGTGCCCTCGCGGATGAGAATCCAAACTTATCCAAAATTTCTCTCCCCCATGAGTGGGCAAGCGTAACTGGTCGGAAATAGGTTTTCCGATGGCGTATATACAAAGGGTTATTATGAACGTAATAGAAGAAACAATCACAGACGAAAATTTGGTCACATTTGAATCTTTCGGTCTCAGAAAAGAGATCATGCAAAGTATCAATCATGCCGGTTTCAAAACTCCAAGTCCGATCCAACAAATGGTTATTCCGGTTATTATGGAAGGGCGCGACGTTGTAGGACAAGCCCATACCGGTACGGGTAAAACAGCGGCATTCGGTCTTCCTGCATTGAATAAAATGCATTTAAAAGGGGGGATTGAAGCCCTCATTATCACTCCGACACGCGAACTCGCGAATCAAGTAGGGGATGAAATTTTCAAATACGGTAAACACCTCGGTGTTCGTACCGTAACCATTTACGGCGGATCATCGTACAACCGTCAAATGGATCTTATCGAGCGCGGTGCGCAAGTTATCATCGCTACTCCGGGACGTTTACTTGATATGTTGAGCCGTAACATGCTCAAAGGTTTCACTCCATCAACCGTTATTTTGGACGAAGCGGATGAAATGCTCGATATGGGCTTTTTGGACGATATCAATGAGATTTTCACCTATTTGCCTACTGAGCGTCAGACATTGCTCTTCTCAGCAACGATGCCGGCTCCGATTAAACAGCTTGCTGAGCGTATTTTGGTCAATCCATTTTTCGCCTCTATTACCAAATCAGAGACAACGAATACGGATATCACACAACAATACTATGTCATCGAAGAATCAGAGCGTGATGATGCGATTATCCGTTTGATGGATTCAGAAGATGCGAAAAAAACGGTTGTATTCTGTCGTACCAAAAAAGAGGTTGACCGTCTCTCTAATGTTCTCTCAGCTGCCGGATATATGGCAAAAGGTCTTCATGGTGACATGGAGCAACGTCAGCGTGAAAGTGTTATCAAAGGGCTTAAAACCGATGCGGTCGATGTATTGATCGCAACAGACGTTGCGGCGCGCGGATTGCATATTGATGATGTTACTCACGTTTTCAACTACCATATCCCGTTTGACCCTGAGAGTTATGTTCACCGTATCGGACGTACAGGACGTGCGGGTAAAAAAGGGGTTGCAATTACCCTTGTTACTCCAATGGAGTTTAAAGAACTTCAACGTATCCGTGCAAAAGTCGGTACGACCATGGAGCACGCTTATATTCCAAGTAAATTGGATGTTAAAGAGGCACAAGTTACCCGTTTGGTACGTGAAATTGAAAAACAACACGTTTATGATGAAGCGCATAAAGTGCTTGATTTGTTGAAACAAGATTATGACCAAGAGCAAATTGCCTATAAATTGATTTCAGTTTTGATGGAGCGTAACACGGTTCAAGGACCGAATAATATCGGTATCGCAGCAGAGCGTTTAGAAAAAATTCTAAGCAATTTGGCTAATCGCGGTGATCGCGGCGGACAACGCAGCGGCGGATTCAACCGTAATCGCAGCGGTGGAAACCGAAGCGGCGGAGGCGGATATCGCGGTAATAACGATCGCAATGCGGGCAGCGGCGAACGCAGTGGCGGCGGTGAGCGTGGCGGAAATGATCGCGGTGAGCGTTCACGCAGTTTCAGCGGACAAAAACCAAAACCTCGTTATTAATTCAAGCGGGAGTTAATCTCTCGTTTAACTTTCTCCAAAAATGGCTCCATCGGAGCCTCTAATTCAAACCCCTCTCTTTGTTTCATCCCCCACATCGGTTCCGGAAAGTAGCTGTCATTTTCAAATCGTCCCATAATATGCCAATGAACACGTGGCACCATATTTCCAAAGGATGCGATATTAATTTTAGTAGGTTTGAAATAGACTAGCATCTCTTTTTCGATAATATCGAGTGCGTCCCAAATCATTTTTTTCTCTTCTCGTGAGCATTCGGAGAACTCTTTATGGGGAGCGTGGGTAAATATTTTGAGCCAAGGGATTTCAGATTCGTGAAGTTCAATATAAATGAGAGAGTTGGAATACATCATAAAAGACCTTATTGAAAAGTCTTTTATTGTATCAAAAGTGTTTAGTTATTTACCTTTTCCTGCAAACGGAACAAGGGCGCTTCCCCACGTTAAACCGCCGCCAAAAGCATCAAGGAGCATCAAATCTCCCTCTTGCAATCGACCCGATTCGTAGATATCGTTGATCGCCATAGGGATAGAAGCACCGGAGGTATTGCCGTATTTCTCTACCGTGAGAACCACTTGCTCCTCTTTGAGTTCCAATGCATCACCGACCGCTTTGATAATGCGGTAATTGGCTTGATGAGGGACGAAGTGTTTAATGGCGGATGAGGCGATATTGTTTTGCTCTAAAATGTCGATAACGTCACTGGTGAGGGTACGAACAGCCACTTTAAAGGTTTCGTTCCCTTTCATACGCATAAAGCATCCAGCCGCTTCTCGGTCGAGTTCATCATGCGCAGATCCGCTTCCGCCGTTTGGTGTCATAAGCAAATCGGCAAATGAACCGTCAGATCCCGTGTGGATATCGATGATAGCTTCTGATTTATCGGTTGTTGCGCTGATTACCGCTGAACCCGCACCGTCACCGAAGAGGATGCATGTTCCGCGATCGGTGTAGTCGGTAATGGTACTGAGACGCTCAGCCCCGACGATGAGGACATTTTTCTTCATCCCCGATTCGATAAATGCTTTTGCAACACTCAGGGCATAGACAAATCCTGTACATGCCGCAGATACGTCAAAAGCGGTAACTTTTTCTAGTCCTAGTTTGGTGGCGATAATGGTTGCTGTAGAGGGCATACAGAAATAATCGGGGGAGATCGTAGCACAGATGAGCATATCGATCTCATTTTTTGCGATGCCGCTTCGCTCAATCGCTTTTTCAGCTGCCTTCACACCCATGTCACTGGTGGTTTCGTTTTCCGCAGCAATATGACGCTCTTTGATTCCGGTACGTTTAGTGATCCACTCATCCGTGGTATCGACCATCACTTCAAGCTCAGCATTGGTAAGGATTTTAGAGGGAACATAAGCTCCGATAGAACGAAACGCAGCGTACATAATTAGCCTTTATAAGGGATCGAAGTTTATTTTTTAAGCTCTTCGAGACGATTCTCAATATGCTCATTTACGCCGGTGTTAACATAGCGGATGGCTTGAAAAATTGCATTTTTAATCGCTTTAGGGTTGCTTTTACCGTGACTGACGATGGCACACCCTTTGATACCGACTAGCGGTGCTCCGCCGATTTCAGCATAATCGATTTGCTTTTTAAGCAGTTTAAACACTTTGCGCATCAACAGCGCACCGGTAATCGCTACCGGTGATTTGCGGATGTACTCTTTGATGAAGTAGCTGATGGTAGAAGCTACCCCTTCAGAGGCTTTAAGAACGAGGTTTCCGATAAAACCGTCACATACAATGACGTCACAGCTCCCGTCAAAGATATTGTTCCCCTCGACGTTACCGATAAACCCCTTTTGTCCTTCGAGCAATTTGAAGGTCTCTTTGGTGACTTCATTCCCTTTGGAATCCTCTTCACCGTTAGCCAGTAGGCCGACGCGCGGATTCTCCAGTTTGAACATATCTTGAGCGTAGTAGTATCCCATAATTCCGAATTGGAAAAGGTGTTCCGCTTTACAGTCGACATTAGCACCGGCATCCATCAAGATACTGCGCTTACCGCTTTTGGTCGGCATTGAAGTTACCAATGCGGGACGTAAAACATTTTTGAGTCGTCCGAGGCGCAGTGTCGCCAATGTCATGGTCGCACCGCTATGACCCGCGCTGACAACGCCGTCGGCTTCGCCGTTACGAACCAGCTCTATCGCTTTATAAATAGAGCTCTCTTGGCGCTTGAGTGCATCGGTAGCGGCGTCACCCATATCGATAACGTCAGATGCTTCGACAATTAAAATCTTATCTTTATAGCCCTTAGGTAATAAAGATAAGATCTCATCTTTTTTACCAACTAGAATTGGTTGAAACTTTACTTCTTTTAGAGCTTCAAGTGTCCCTTTTACAATCGGTTCGGGACCGAAGTCCCCGCCCATTGCATCAATTGCAATTCTAATCATCGATTATTTATACTCACCGGTTGTCGGGTTGACATAGTGAGACAATTTGTACGTGCCGTCTTTATCTTTAACGGGACGAGCAAGAGAAATTTTATAGTGAGTTCTGCGTTTTGCGGCGCGAGAATGACTCACTCTTCTTTTAGGTACTGCCATCTTTTATAGTCCTTTCTATTTGGTTTTAGAACTCTCGATCTAACGAGGTTCCTTCGCAGTTTTCGCAACAAAAATAGTCGCTTTTGATCAGTTCGATTTCCGACTTGAGAAGCTCTTCTAAATCAATCATCGATTTGTCGATTTCGACGACATCCAACTCTTCGTCGTTGCCCTCGTATAATCCATCGCTAAGGTAAAAAGTAATCTCTTCATTCAAAGAGTTTTCTACCTCTTCGGCACATAGATCACAAGGGATCGAAATACTCCCTGTAATTGTACCGTTTAATTGGGCAAGATTGCTTTTTTTCAAGGTTAAATCACCTGAAAAAAGTGCATTGTCACTATTTACCTCAAAATGAAGCGGCTGTGATCCCAATTTTCTAAATGCTATTTTCATGACAATTACGAAATTTCGCGTCCTGAAAAGAAAAATGCGATTTCAATTGCCGCATTTTCAGCAGAGTCACTACCGTGAACTGCATTAGCATCGATATTTTCAGCGAAATCAGCACGGATAGTTCCGGCAGCTGCTTCTTTAGGGTTTGTTGCACCCATCAAATCGCGGTTTTTAAGAACAGCATTTTCGCCCTCAAGAACGGTGATAACAACCGGGCCGCTTACCATGAAATCAACGAGGTCGTTGAAGAAAGGGCGGGCAGCGTGTACTGCGTAAAACGCTTCAGCGTCTTGACGTGAGAGTTGAACTTTTTTCATAGCCGCGATTTTAAGGCCGTTACTTTCGAAACGATCCAAAATTTTACCGATGACACCTTTTGCTACGGCATCTGGCTTGATGATTGACAATGTTTGTTCCATCAATGCTCCTGTTTTGTGTGTAAAAAATAGAACGGGATTATAGCGAAACAATAATTTAAGTAAGATTAAAGATGGTGAAAGAAAGAAAACAAAGAGGAATTGGCGTAACCAAAGGGGTAAATCCCCTTTGGAGAGTGTCGTATAAATAGTGAATTAGTTAACGACGTTTGCTTTTGAAGAACGCATTTCTGCTGTGATATCATCACGGTGAGCTGGGCTTGCACCGATCTCATCCCATGTGATACAACCCTCAGTCGGACATGCTGTTGCACACGCTGGTTCGTCGTGGTGACCGACACATTCGACACATTTGTCGCCGTAAACGTAATAGATCTCTTCACCCGTTGGGTTATCGTCCTCGTCTACGATCGCTTCTACTGGGCACTCGTCGATACAAGCGCCGCAGTTAATACAGGTATCATTAATGATTACTGCCATAGGGTTCTCCTTGGTTGATAAATATGGGGTAACTATAACAGAAGAATTTTAAACCCACCTAAAAAATAGGTGAGGATAATGTAGATTATTGAGGGAGTGTTACGGAAGTGTAAGTTAGAGTCCTAAATAGGCTTTAATTGCGTCAACTTTATCGGTTTTTTCCCATGTAAACTCAGGGAGTTCACGTCCGAAATGGCCATAAGCCGCTGTTTTTCGATAAATAGGGCGGAGTAAATCGAGGGATTCAATAATCCCTTTAGGGGTGAGGTTAAAGAGCTCTTTAACACAGCTTTCCAATTTTTCTTCAGGGACAACAGCGGTTCCGTGCGCGTTCACCATGATGGAGATCGGTTTAACAACGCCGATCGCATACGATACTTGGATCGTTGCACGCTCACACGCACCGGAAGCTACGAGATTTTTAGCGACATAGCGGGCGGCATAGGCGGCTGAGCGATCCACTTTGGTCGGGTCTTTTCCGCTGAAAGCTCCCCCGCCGTGAGGACACGCTCCGCCGTAGGTATCGACAATAATTTTACGCCCTGTCAATCCCGCATCCCCTTGAGGACCGCCGATAACAAATTTACCTGTCGGGTTAATGTGGTAGATGATATTCGAGCTCATAAGCTCTGCAGGGATAACATATTTGATCACTTCATTAATAACGTCAAGGTGGAGTCTCTCCTGAGAAATTTCAGGGGCATGCTGGGTGGAGACTACGACGGTTTCGACTGATACGGGTTTGTCATCAACATAGCGGACGCTTACCTGAGTTTTTCCATCAGGACGGAGGTAGGGGATAATCCCCTCTTTTCGTACTTGGGCTAAACGTTCCGCTAAACGGTGAGAGAGGTAGATCGGCAACGGCATTAATACATCGGTTTCGCGGCATGCGTAGCCGAACATCAACCCCTGATCCCCCGCTCCGATTTCTCCGTCTTCTTGGTCAACCCCTTGGTTGATATCGGGAGACTGTTCACCGATACCGTTGAGGACGGCACACGAGCGATAATCAAAACCGTACGTCGCATCGGTGTATCCGATCTCGCGAACGACTTGACGGGCGATCTCTTGCATCGGGGCATAGGCAGTTGTTTTCAATTCACCGGCGATAACGCAAAAACCGTTGGATACGAGGGTTTCACAAGCTACACGTGCTTTTGGATCATGTTCGATAATGTAGTCTAAAATCGCGTCGCTGATTTGATCGGCCATTTTATCGGGATGCCCTTCGGTGACCGATTCAGAGGTGAAGATATACTCTTTAGGCATAAAAATCCTTGGAAGAAATGTTAATTTTTTGTGGTTGAGCGGATTATATCGAATCACTTTTTAAAAAATCTCTTTCCCAAAAAAAGTCGATCCATTCCGTAGCTTCGTGTAAGAAAAAGTCAGGTTGAACGAGAGCCGTCTGTTTGGTAAAGAGGGTTGCGACTCTAAATTCGCAATGGGGGTGGCTTGAACGTAAAAGGGGCAAAAGTGCGAAGAGTGTCTGACCGCTGTCGACGATATCATCGACGACAAGGACCCGTTTTGAGGATGAGAGATCGCATTGGCCTAAAACGCTCACCTCGTCGCGTTGGATATCCGCGTCATAGCTCTCTACGCGGATGCTTTGCAGATTGCGGATATCCAGACGCATTGCGAGGGCGTGCGCCAGTGTCATGCCGCCGCGCGCAATGGCGATCACGGTATCCGCTTGGAAAGATTCGCAGGGTTGACTCAAACGTTGGATGTCGGTACAAAATTGTTTATAATCATAGTATATCATTTTGAAATCATATCATAAGGGCATCTGCGCTATAATAAAATATCAATTATAGCGCAGCACTAAAACGCAACATAAGCGCAGCCAATCGAGATTAGCGTCTCGCAAAGGCATAAATACTAGGAAGTCTATGAAAAAATTAGCGATTATCGGTCGTCCGAATGTCGGCAAAAGTTCCCTCTTTAACCGTTTGTTGAAACAGCGTGATGCGATTACCTCTGAACAAGCAGGTACGACACGCGATGTCAAAAAACGGGTTGCCGTAGTGGTGGACAAAGAGGTCGAAATTCTCGATACGGGTGGATTGGATGAGGGGTGTGAACTCTTCGATCGGATCAAAGAAAAATCTCTCAAAGCGGCACATGAAGCCGATATCATTCTCTTTATGGTGGACGGTAAAAGTCTTCCCGAAGAGGACGACAAAAAGCTTTTTTATGAGCTTGAATCGATGGGAAAAGCGATTGCATTGGTCGTTAATAAAATCGACAATGACAAGATGCAAGAGAAGCTTTGGGAATATTATGAGTTCGGGACAGAGCGTATTTTCGGTATTTCCGTTTCCCATAACCGTTCGGTTCTTCCGCTCCTAAACTGGATTGCCTCTGAACTCCCTGAATCTGCTATCGTTAAACCTGAAGCCGAAATGGCAGAAGAAGATGAGATGGACGGATTTGATGCAGCATTGAAAGCCTCTTCGGATGATGAAGAGTTCGATGAAGATGAGGACGATGGGTTCTTTATTCCTGAAGAGGATGATGAAGAAGAGGAGACGTCGATCGAAGCACTCGAAGAGGCGTATCGCGGAATCGTCAAAGAGTACGAAGCGGGTGACGTTAACCAGATGAAAGTAGCGATCATCGGTCGTGTCAACGTCGGAAAAAGCTCATTGCTTAACGCATTGCTCGGAGAAGATCGCTCGGTGGTCAGTTCCGTTGCAGGGACAACTATCGACCCAATCGATGAGACGATAGAATATGCGGATAAAAAGATTACCTTTATCGATACGGCGGGGATTCGTAAACGGGGAAAAATTCTCGGGATTGAAAAATACGCCCTTATGCGTACCGAAGAGATGTTGGAGACGGCAGATATCGCCCTCCTTGTTCTCGACGCGTCACAGCCGTTTATGGATTTGGATGAGAAAATCGCAGGGTTTGTCGATAAAAATCGTCTCGCGTGTTTGATCGTTCTCAACAAATGGGATATGGCACCGCGAGAGGACTACGACAAAATCATCGCCGAAGTACGCGACCGGTTTAAATTCTTGAGCTATGCCCCAATCGTTACCATCTCCGCACAGAGTAAGCAGCGTGTTCACAAAATCTTTGATATGCTCCTCAAAATCAATGAGAACTATTCACAGCGTATCTCTACCGGTAAACTTAACGAGGTTATCCAAACAGCAATGCGCAAACATATCTTGCCGAGTATCAATGGTATGAATATCCGTCTTTACTTTGCAACGCAGTATGACATCCGTCCGCCGCGTATCGCATTGATTATGAACAAACCGCAGGGTCTCCATTTCAGTTATCGCCGTTATTTGACGAATCAGTTACGAGAACAGTTTGATTTTGAGGGGACTCCGGTACTCTTTAAAGCGAAAGCGAAAAATACGAATCGAAAACCGAAACCGCATAAAACTCGCTCGATGTGGTAAGCAAAAGCCTGCGGGCTTTCTGCTTTTAAAACGGTTTAACGATTACGAGCGCAACAATACCGATGAGTAAGAGTGTCGGTACTTCATTATACATACGAAAAAACTTCCCGCTTTTATACGCTGTGTTCTCTTTGAGTTTCAAACGGTAATGTCCGAGTGTGAAAAAGTAGCCGATCAAAATAGCGACTAGGGTCATTTTCGCGTGCATCCATCCCCCCATCTGAAATACATTGACTCCGTTATACTGTTGTGTCGACATAACGATTAACGCGATTCCTGAGAGTAATGTTGCCCAAAATGCGGGGACACCGATGTATTTATAAATCTTCATCTCCATCACTTCGACGACATCGATAAACCCCTGATTGGTACCGTTTTCAACGTGATAGACAAAAAGACGGGGGAGGTAGAAGAGTACCGCAAACCACGACACCATTGAAATAATATGAAACCAAAGCATCCAGCTGTACATGTGTTCTGTCCTGTTGTGTAAAATTAAACGGTAGGGTATCTAAAAAAGATTAATCGTTATAGGTGTTTTTTAACCCATGCGATAATTTGAGGGGTGGGTAAAGCACCGCTGAACTGATCAATGATACGGTTGTTTTTAAATGCGATGACGGTGGGGATAGAGCGGATGCCAAAACGGGCGCCTAATTGTGGAAGCTCTTCGGTATTGATTTTTATGAATTGGGCTTTGAGGGGAAAGTGTCGAGCTGATTCTTCGAACGAGGGTGCCATACTTCGGCACGGTCCGCACCACGGTGCCCAAAAATCGGCGATAATGAGCCGCTCATCATTGAGCATCAGGCGATCAAACGATTCCGTGTTAACGGAGAGAGGTTTGGTATCGAGCAGAGACCCTTTACAGTGACCGCATGCGGCTTTTATATACGAGTCTTTCACGGGAATGGCATTCACCCCCCCGCAATGGGGGCAGAGCACATTGATCTTATTCATCGGAGTTACTCCGCAGCCTCTTCCGCTACTTCAATATCACGGATAGAAGAGGTGTTATGATCTTTTACTTTATCATGGAGACGGCGAAGGGCTTTGTTGGCACGTTCAATCGCAAGATCGATGGCGGTATCGAGATCTTCATCGACATCCGAGATAACGACGGGCTGCGCATGCGCGATATGGATGTCAAATTCAACTCCGACCCCTTTTTTCTCTTTGGAAATCATAACATTGACGGTAGTAATATCAAGATGATAACGTTTAAAATTTTCGATAGCCAGTGCAATATGATCATTGAGATGTTGGGTAAGTTTGATATCTTTGGAGCGAATTTGAGTATTCATGATGAATCCTTTTTAGTTGAACTATGAAAAAATATAGCATATCTTTTCTTAAGAGGAAGCTTAAGAGACTCTGCGGTAAAATAGTCACTATTCAAGGAGATAGTTTTGAGAGTATTAACAGGTATCCAGACATCTGGCGATTTACATATTGGAAATTATTTTGGTTCGATCAAACCGATGATCGAATCGCAGCAAGATCATGAAGTTTTTGCATTTTTGGCAAATTATCATGCAATGACGACGATTAGTGACGGTGAGCGGTTGGCTCATCTGACGATGCAGGCGGCAACCGACTTTTTAGCCCTCGGGATGGATCCGCAGAAAAGTACTTTTTGGGTACAGTCGGATGTAAAAGAGGTGTTGGAACTCTACTGGGTGCTGTCGGGATTTACGCCGATGGGATTGTTGGAGCGGGCGCACAGCTATAAAGACAAAGTGGCGAAAGGGATTGCAAGCAATCACAGCCTTTTCTCCTATCCCGTTTTGATGGCGGCCGATATCTTGCTGTTCGGCTCTGAGGTGGTACCCGTCGGAAAAGATCAGATTCAGCACGTTGAGATTGCCCGTGATATCGCGATCAAGTTCAACAACCAATACGGCGATATTTTCACCATTCCAGAATTTCGCGTCGATGAGAACGTAGCGACCGTTCCGGGAATCGATGGACAGAAGATGTCGAAGAGCTACGGAAATACGATCCCGATTTTCAGCGAAGAGAAAATGCAGTCTAAAATTATTAAAAAGATTGTGACCGAAGCGGTACCGATGGAAGATCCAAAAGAATTTGAGGGGTGCAATGTCTATAACATCGCCAAACTCTTTTTGGATTATGAAGAGCGTTCGGCACTTCAAGAACGGTATAAAAAAGGGGGAGAAGGGCACGGTCATTTCAAACTCTATACTCACGACGTGATTTGGGAATATTTCAAACCGTATCGTGAACGACGTGAGTATTATGAAGCGCATCAAGACGAAGTACGCGACATACTAAAAGCGGGTGCGGCAAAAGCGAGTGCGGTTGCCCAACCGATTATTGAAAAAGTTCGTTCCGCTACCGGAATTAAGTACTAAAGGAAAACGCGATGAAAAACTACATTATCAAACAAATTGCCGATTCAGCGGCGACCAAACAAACTATTTTAGAGAATGAGCCGCTTTTGGACATGATCGTCACCGTTGCGCAAGCGTGTGTGGAAGTTTATCGACACGGGAAAAAGACAATGTTAGCGGGTAACGGCGGTTCAGCGGCCGATGCACAGCACATCGCGGCGGAATTGGTCGGACGTTACGGATTTGATCGCCCCTCTATCCCTTCGTTAGCACTAACAACCGATACGTCCAATCTTACCGCTATCGGAAACGATTACGGATATGACAAAGTGTTTTCCCGTCAGTTAGAGGGGATGGCGCAAGAGGGGGATCTTTTTATCGGTATCTCAACCTCGGGTAATTCGCAAAATATCATTAATGCTTTTGAATCGGCGAAAGATCGGGGTGTCACTACGGTGGCACTTGTGGGACGTGACGGCGGGAAGATGGCGGCAATGGCCGATTTCGCGATTGTCATTCCCTCAAACGCAACCCCGCGTATCCAAGAGTCTCACATCTTGATCGGGCATATACTCTGTGATATCATCGAAAAAGAGCTTTTCGGCGGCGGAGTAGCGTAAGGTGAATAAAGCCCTGTTTTTGGATCGTGACGGTGTTGTGAATGTTGAGAAAAATTATCTCCACAAGATCGAAGATTTTGAACTTATGGAGGGAATCGTCGATGTGTGCCGTACCTATGCGGAACAAGGGTATCTCATCATTATCGTCACCAATCAATCGGGGATTTCGCGGGGGTATTACACCGAAGAGGATTTTGCCCATCTCAGCCGATGGATGGTGGAACACTTCAAAGCATTCGGAATTACTATCTCCCATATCTATCACTGTCCGCATCATGAGAGTATTGACGGTGCATGTGAGTGCCGTAAACCCTCCCCGGGGATGTTTTTAGAGGCTCGAAAAGAGTATGACTTGGATATGGAGCATTCGGTAATGATCGGGGATAATGAGCGGGATATCGAAGCCTCTCTTAAAGCCGGTGTCGGGAAAAATATTCTTCTCACCTCAGAAACACTCACGTCAAAAGCCGATCAGATTATCCATTCATTGCGGGAGTTGCTCTGATGCTCATTATTAATACGGGCGGTACGTTTAATAAACGGTATGATCCGATAAAAGGTGAACTATTTGTTCCTCTGGATAACAGCGCGATAGAAGCGATACTCGCATCAATGGTGATGGATGTCTCTCTGCAGGGAATCGTGTATAAAGACTCTTTGGAGATGGATGATCATGATCGCTCTGTATTAGGGAAAACGATTGCAGAGTCGGAAGCAAAAACGATTATTGTTGTTCATGGAACCGATACGATGGATGTAAGTGCCGAATACGTAGCGAGTCTGGGATTGGATAAAGTGATCGTTTTTACGGGGGCGATGATCCCTTTTGCTATTGATCCGCTAGAGGCGACGGCAAATCTCTCAATGGCAATCGGTTATGCGAATAATGGCTCAGCAGGCGTTCATATTGTGATGCAGGGAATTATGGGAAGATATGAGCACGTGAAAAAAAATAAGTCTGCAGGGAAGTTCGAATATGTCTAAAGTCAAATGCGATCACTGCCATCTGGAGTTTAGCGATGATGTGATGATCCACGATGGGGAGTATCGATTTTGCTGTAACGGATGCCGAGGGATTTTTCACCTCCTCAAAGATGAGGGGCTGGAGAGCTTTTATTCCAAAATGGGTTCTACGACTCTCTCTCCTCCGGCCGAGCAGTTCGAAGCGAGTTCCAATTTTGATACCCCCGCCTTTAGTGAGCGGTTTGTGACGACCACCAAAGAGGGGCTTTCTCAAGTCTCTTTAGTCATCGAGGGGATACATTGTGCGGCGTGTGTATGGCTCAATGAAAAGGCACTTCACAAGATGGAAGGGGTTATCGAGGCGCATATCAACTATACGAACAATAAAGCTCGTATTACGTGGAACCCAGCGGACGTCAAGCTCTCTGCCATCATCGATATGATCCGCGCTATCGGATACAACGCATTCCCGTACGATTCCTCACTTCAAGAAGTACGTGCCAATAAAGAGCGCAAAGAGTACTATCTCCGTATGGCGGTAGCAACCTTCGCGACAATGAATATGATGTGGATTGCCGTGGCTCAATATGCGGGGTATTTTAGCGGGATTACTCAAGATATTAAAACCATTCTCAATATTGCCGAGTGGGTATTAGCGACTCCTGTACTCTTTTACAGCGGATGGGTTTTTTATCGCGGAGCCTACTACGGGTTGCGCAATCATGCGGTGACGATGGACTTACTCGTCGTTACGGGATCGTCTCTGGCGTATCTCTACTCTATCTATATCACCCTGTTTGAAAAAGGGGAAGCCTATTTCGATTCGGTGGCGATGATTATCACCTTTGTCCTCTTCGGGAAATTTCTCGAAGTCCTCAGCCGTAAAAATGCCGCCGATACCCTCGACATCATCGGTAAACACATTCCGCGTGAAGTGAGTATCGTAGAGGGCGAATCTATCCGATCCGTCGATGTCAACGAAGTCAAAGTCGGGGATGTGATTGTGATCCGAAGCGGTGAACGCTCCGCAATTGACGGTGAAGTAATTTCAGGGGAGGGGAGCTTTGATGAAAGTAACCTCACGGGAGAATCGGAGCCGATTTTTAAACGTATTGGTGATCGTATTATCAGCGGAACGACGAGTATCGATGCCCTGATCCATTATCGGACGACCAAAGATTTTGCCCATTCGACCCTCTCGAATCTTGTTAACTTGCTCGAGAATGCGATGGCACAGAAGCCTTCGATTGAGCAGTTAGCGAATCGATTATCTCAGCATTTTTCATCAACGATTCTATTTTTGGCGATTGCAACCTTTTGGGGTTGGTATTTTTGGCCGCACACGTTTGATCGCTCGCTTATGGTGGGGATCTCGGTCATCATCATCGCCTGTCCGTGTGCGCTGGCTCTTGCGACTCCGGTGGCGACGTTGGTAGGATTGGCTCTGGGTGCGAAGAGGGGTATTCTCTTTAAATCGGCGGCACAAATCGAGACGATGGCAAAAGCGACTATGGTTGTTTTGGATAAAACGGGAACGATCACCCAAGGACGCCCCGAAGTGGTTTATGCCACGATTCACACACCTTTTGATACGGGAGCTTTGCATACACTTGTCTCCTCCTCTAAGCATCCGATCAGTCGAGGGGTGATGGAGTATCTGGAGCGAACGGAAGAAGCTATTGAATCCGGCACTATCGAAGAAGCGCGTGAAATTCCCGCTCGCGGTATGGTCGGACGTTCGAATGGAGTAATGATCGCGGGGGGGAATGCACTGTTAATGCAAGAACTCGGGATTGAGGTCGATTCGGTGAGTGATAAAAGTCTTTTTTATTATGCGCTTGATAACAGACTGGTGGCAACTTATGAATTGCGTGATTTGCCAAAAGAGAAAGCTAATGAATCAATTGATAGTTTGAAAAAATTGAATCTTCGGGTGGTAATGCTCACAGGAGATCATGAGGCGGCGGCAATGAGAGTAGCCAAGGAGGTTGGAATCGAGGAAGTGTATGCCCATCTAATTCCTGAAGGCAAAGCGGCGTTTATCGATAAAGCCCATGCACAGGGGCATATCGTCGTGATGGCCGGAGATGGGGTCAATGATCTTTTGGCATTAGCAGCTTCGGATATCGCGATTGCGATGGGGAACGGGAGCGATATCGCAATCGAGGTGAGTGATGTGGTGTTGATGAACGATTCGTTGACGTCGCTCGCTGAAGCATTCTCTATCAGCCGTAAAACGTATGGCCTTATTAAACAAAATCTTGGGATTTCACTCGTCTATAATTCGATTACGATTCCGCTGGCGATGATGGGATATGTTATTCCGTTGATTGCCGCGATTTCAATGTCGTTTAGTTCGCTCCTCGTCGTCGGAAACTCGATGCGAGTACGTTGGATGTATAAATAAAAGGTAGGTAATTATGGATTCATGGGTAATCGCGATGATGCTGGGTGCATCGCTTTTTTTAGGTGGTATTGCTCTGGTTGCATTTTTGTGGGGAATTAAAAACGGTCAGTTTGACGATGAGAAAAAAATGATGAATCAAGTACAGTATGATGATGAGCGTGAACTTAACGATGCAGCTAATCAACAACGTAAAAAAGAGTCAGTGAATAAAAAAGAAGAGTATCGACCGGAATAGAAGCGAAAAAAGAACTCACCGCAGGTGCGGTGAGCGCGGTATTATTTAATACCTGCTACGTAAGAAGCAAGAGCTTTGATATCAGCATCTGACATTGCAGCAACTTGACCTTTCATCAATGCACCCATACCCGCTTTGTTCAAAGTACCGGCTTTGTAACCTTTAAGAGAAGTTTCGATAGCACCAGCTGATTGACCTTTTACGATCGCTGATTTACCAAGAGCCGCTTTTTCGAAAGAAGCACCGTGACAAGCAGCACATTTAGCTGAAAGAGCTTTTCCATCAGCAGCCATTAAAGATACACCAGCGAATAACATTGCAAGAGCAATTTTTTTCATTTGTTTTCTCCGTATAAAATTTCGCCGCTATTATATTCCTATCTATCTTAAATCACTCTAACTGTTTAACCTTTAATAAAGAGTTTGTTACAATATGATACTACCTTTAAGAAGGATTATCCATGCGTTACAGTGATGTTAATTTAAACCATAAAACGATTTTGATAACGGGAGGGGCAGGTTTCATCGGCTCCAACCTCGCGTTTTATTTTCAGGAGCATTATCCGCAAGCTCATGTCGTCGTGTTGGATCTTTTCCGCTCGAATTTGACCCTCTCCAACGGTAATCTCAAAAGTTTCGGTCATTTTAAAAATCTCCTCGGATTTAGCGGCGAAGTGATCAGCGGCGATATCAACGATAAAGCGTTGCTCGGCACACTGCAAAAAAACTATAAATTTGATTACATTTTTCATGAAGCGGCGATTTCGGACACGACAGTGCTGGAGCAGGATTTGATGATCCAAACCAACGTCAATGCCTTTAAAGATCTCCTCGATATTGCGGTAGAGCACGGTGCCAACATGATTTATGCCTCATCGGGTGCGACGTACGGTGACGCTCCTTCGCCTCAACGTGTGGGACGCGAAGCGCCTCAGAACGTTTATGGCTTCTCAAAATTGATGATGGATCATTTGGCGCGTCAATATTCTCAAAAACATGACCATATCAGCATCGTAGGATTGCGCTATTTTAATGTCTACGGTCCGAGAGAATTTTTCAAAAATAAAACTGCATCGATGGTAGTGCAATTCGGACATCAGCTGTTAGCAGGAAAAAATCCGAAGCTTTTTGAAAACTCTGATCAAATCTTGCGCGATTTCATCTACATTGAGGATATTGTTCAGGCGAACATTCTCGCAATGCACCCCAAAGAAAACGGTGTGTTTAATGTCGGAACAGGGAAGGCACGATCGTTTCAATCGATGGTTGATATTCTCCAGAGCGAGTTGGGGACATCCTTTGCGTGCGAATATATGGCTAACCCGTATGTGGGGCGTTATCAGTTTCACACCGAGGCGGATATCGAATCGACGAAGAGTGCTTTGGGGTATGAACCCCGTTTTGAATTTGAACAGGGGATTGCGGCATATGTTCCGGAAATCAAACGTCTTTTCGAGCAGGAACTCTCATGAGAACGCTCCAAAACGCTCATCCCCATATCCTTGTTATTGGGGATTTGATGATTGACCATTATTTGTGGGGAGGGTGCGAGCGGATCTCTCCCGAAGCTCCCGTGCAGGTGGTCGATATTGCCCGTGAAACGACGGTTCTCGGCGGTGCGGGTAACGTGATCAACAATTTGGTTACCTTGGGTGCACGGGTGAGTGTCTCAGGGGTTATCGGTGATGATGAAAACGGAGCAGAACTGCGTGCTATGCTCTCTACGATCGGGGCATCCAGTGAGGGTTTGATTACTCAAAAAGGGCGAAAAACATCGAAAAAGAGTCGTATTATTGCCTCTAATCAACAGATTCTTCGCTACGACAAAGAGTCGAAAGACTCTATCGATATCACCAGTGAAATGGCTATTACGGCTTATGTGGAAAGTGTCCTCGATAGATGTGATATCGTTATTCTCTCCGATTATGGAAAAGGGGTGATTACCGACGCGGTTGCACTCGGGGTTATTACGGCGGCGAAGCGAGCGGGAAAAAAAGTACTGGTCGATCCCAAAGGGAAAGATTATCATAAATATCGGGGAGCCTATCTTTTGACTCCCAATAAAAAAGAGGCCTCCGAAGCGACAGGGATTGTGATCCATGACGAAGCGAGTCTGAAAAAAGCCCTCTTGAGTCTTAAAGAGACGTGCGATTTAGAGTGTTCTATGATCACCCTCTCGGAAGACGGTATTGCCATTTATGATGAAACGATGCGTCGTTTCCCGACGGTGGCGAAAGAGGTCTTTGATGTGACGGGGGCAGGGGATACGGTGATCGCTTCCCTCTCATTTGCTCTTAGTTGCGGATATACGATTGATCAAGCCGCTCCGTTTGCCAACCATGCCGCCGCCGTTGTTGTCGGCAAAATCGGTTCGGCAACGGTAACACTCGGAGAGATTGAGGAATACGAGTCGAGTTTGCATCAGAGTACCTCCGATATGCATATCAAGAGTCATGAAGAGATTTTCGCTCTCTCCGATCGCCTTAAAAAAGAGGGTAAAAAAGTCGTTTTCACCAACGGGTGTTTTGATATTCTCCATGTCGGCCATGTTAAATATCTTCAAGAGGCCAAAAGTTACGGGGATGTGTTGATCGTAGGGCTCAATTCGGACAGCTCGGTTCGAGAGCTGAAAGGGCCTACTCGCCCTGTTAATGTTCAGGAAGATCGTGCATACATTTTAGCTGCGCTGGAATCGGTCGATTATGTCGTATTGTTTAGTGAAGATACGCCGCACGAGTTGATCAAAAATATCGGACCCGATATTTTAGTCAAAGGGGGCGATTACGAGGGTAAAAGCGTCGTTGGCGCGGAGTTTGCCAAAGAATTGCGACTGGTGCAGTTTGTGGACGGAAAAAGTACGACCGCTACGATAGCACGAATTAATGAAGGAACCCCATGTTGAAAAAAATAATTATCACTCTCCTTATGGCTACATCAGCATTTGCGGCACATCAAATAGGTGTGAATGTTAATGACAAAGAGGTGGGCGGCGAGATCCGTTTGGATGTGGGTCGTATGGGAAATGCGATGAGCAATGCCTATATCGGTGCCCGTTTTCTGAATGGGGATAACAATAACAGCACAACGATAGCTGATCCTGACCCTCTGGTGGAAGTATCTTTTATGGTGATGCAGCCGGTGCGTGGAGTGCCGGGGTTGAAAGTAGGACTGGGGATCAAAGCCGAGTATACCGAGATTGACGGACAGCGCTACGCGGCAGTACCTTTGGGCGTTGAAGCGGAGTTGCAATTACCGATTAATACGCCGTTTCCGTTTTATGTGAACGGAGCGTTTTACTATGCTCCCTCTAGCCTCTGTTTGAAAGAGGGGGACGGTTATATGGAAACTCGGATCGGTTTGGATATTGAACCGATTGAAAATGCTCGAATCGGTGTCGGATACCGCAGCATTGAGACTGATCTGAAAACGCGCGATGTGACCTATAACGATGCGTGGTATTTCGGGATGCGACTAGACTTTTAACTTTTTTACTGCTTCAATCACCTCATCAGGGGTGATGCTTGTCATACACTCATGATGTCCTAGCGGGCATTCGCGCTTCATACATGGTGCACACTCCATATCATGTCGTACAATAGTGCTTTTTTCATTCATCCATTGGGATGTCTCGAGGTGGCGTGTCGGACCGAATATAGCAACGGTCGGAACACTATACGCTGCCGCAACATGCATCGGACCGCTGTCATTGGTGATGAAGATATCCAGTCCTCCGATAAAACTGCACAGCTCTTGAATGGATGTTTTCCCTGCTAGATTGGTGACGTTGAGGCCGTTTAAACGGGATGCAATATCGTTCGCCATTCCCACTTCGTTTGGTCCGCCAAAGAGGATGATCTCGTAGCGGTCGCTGAATGCCCGTGCCACTTCGGCAAATTTTTCGGGATACCACCGTTTGGCACTTCCATACGTTGCGCCCGGATTGATTCCGAGAGTGGGACGCGTGTATCGATGAGGCGGGATATGGAGTTGTAGATTTCCGATCACGAGCGGCTGTGAACTTAGACTTTGGGCGATATCGCGGTATTGCTCTACCAGATGAGAGGGGTGTGAGGGTTTGATGGGATATTTGAGTAAAAGGGCTGAGTGCCAGCTTTTACGCCCCGCAGTGATTGCAGATCCGCTCCAAAAGAGGAGCAATGATGAGTGGAGTTGATTACGAAAGGTAATCGCCAGATCATGTTGCCCCAACACTTTCGCAAATCGATAGGTATTGACAAATCGATTCCCCTCTTTTTTCGTCTCATCGACATAATGACGTTTGCATTGAGGATGGTATTTAAGCGCTTCGATACTGACATAGGAGCCGACCAGTGTCAATTCAGCGTCGGGATAGAGGGTACAAAGAGCTTCGAGTGCGGGAGTCGCCATCACCGCATCGCCGAGCCAGTTGGGGAGAATGACGAGTATTTTCACGATTGAGCCTTGTAGGTATAGGTAGGTGCTGAAGTGAGGGCCCATGTGACGTGTAATTTCCCTCTAGGGGTTGAGCAAATGAGCTGATATTCATCGACACTGTGAGAGAAGCTCATAAACTCTGCATCACCAAGATGAGAGAGCATCACTCGATATGCTTCAAAAGCGCTTCGTTTTCGGATTCCCTCACGGTTATCGATCAGCCCATATCCCGGTGCGATTAGCTGATGCCAGTAAACAGAGCTTACACGCTGAGATGCAAAGCTAAGGAGATGATAGCGCACCATGAAAGCGGCATAATCCTCTTCGCTAACGCATTCATGTTCACTGGTGGGAGCGAAAGGGGCGGTGTTTTTAATCGGCCAGTTTGTTTCGGTGATGATAAGCTCATTGGCCGTTTTTGGACTGAGGGAGATGAGGGCATTTAAAAGTTTTATTTTTCCCAAGAGAGCAAATCCCATTTGGGTATTTTCGGGTGCTCCGCGACGATCGACATAGAGGAGGCTCCCCACTGCATCGAAGCGTATGCGTGTGAGATTGAAGAGTGTATGGGCACTGAAGTGGTACTCAAAATCGATGACATTAGAGCCGATGAGCTTGAGATGGGGAAAGCGTGTTTTCTTCAGATCATATGCGACGCCGTAAAAATCGAGATACTCGTTAACGCTGAAAAATCCCCATTTGGCACGATTGATGGTAGAGCCAATAATATAGGTAGAGCAAACCCCTTCTAGCGCTTCAAAAATCTGAATGAAATGATCCCTGCTCATATCGGGACTGGTGATATGTTCGCGATCTTGCAGCAGCGCAACGGTGATCTCTTTTTCTGTAAATGAGCGGATAAAGGTAACATACTCACTCAAACGATCCATCTCCCAAAGCGGAATACGGATAAGAAGTTTTTTGACCCCCAGTTCATCGAGGAGATACGGAGTGGTGTTGGGTTCTTTGTCCAGATTGACCCCCAACCCGAAAAAGTGCTCGCCGCTAATGGTACGTCGCGGTATAAACGGCATCAGCACCAAGGCTAACGGCAGTGTAACGAGTGCGATCAAAAAGGTTTTAATGAGTGAGGGGAGGGCACTTCTGCGCATTTGCCGCTTAAGTGCACGGTCTCGGATAATGGCGGGCTGATCAGAGTAGTGATCCCAAGCAAACGGTTGTTTCATGGTGAGATTATAGCGATATTGGGTAAAATAACCCCATTAAAACAAGGGTAACACATGAATATTTTGGTAGTGCGTAACGATAAACTGGGTGATTTTATAACCGCTTTGCCGACTTTTTATGTCTTAAAACAACATAACCCAGAAAACAGGATCATTGCCCTAGTCGCCCTCCTAAACCGTAAATTGGCAGAGTCGTGCGATTTTATCGATGAGGTGATCGTAGATGAGAGTCCGGATATCCTAGAACTTGCTTTTAAAATAAAAAAAGCCCGAATCGATGCATCCATCACCCTTTTTTCCAATACACGTGTCGCACTTGCCCAATTTATAGCCCGTATCCCACTCCGTATTGCCCCCGCGACGAAAATCGCCCAAATCTTTTACAACCGACGAATTAGACAGCGCCGCAGTGAAGTGAAAATGGCGGAGTTTGAGTATAACTTGGAGCTGACAAAAGCTCTTTTCCCCGATATCACTCTCGATTTTCCGAAGCCGCTGTTGCAGTTAGAGGGAAGTGCGGAAGCATATAGGGCGTTTTGTTCCGAGTATGGGGTTGACAAACCTGTAATTGCCTTTCATCCGGGCTTCGGAGGCTCATCCGATGCCAACTGGACGTTAGCGGAATACACCCTTTTGGTACGTCTTGCCGAAGCGGACGAGCGGTTTGATGTGGTAATGACGTTTGGTCCCGATGAGGAAAAACTCTACGATGAAGCGAAAGAGCTTTTGGGAGAGAGTCGAGTGATATTGTACCGTTCACGCGGGAGCGTCGTCGATTTTGCCAAACTTTTAAGCAGTTTTAAACTGTTTATAAGTACTTCGACGGGGACGTATCATTTGGCGAGTGCGGTAGGGTGTGAAACATTCACTTTTTTTGCCGATACCCTTTTTGCCTCAGCATCGCGTTGGAAAAGCATCGGAGAACAACAGCGCCATTTTATGATCCCCTTAGATAGTACGGGGAGGGCGGCGATGTTTGAGACGGTTAAGCAGGAGTTGAAAAATCGCCTTTTAACACTTTCTTGAGTCTCTTTTTAGCGTTTTTGACCCGTTTGTTCGCATCGTTGTGCCGCTTCATCTCCGCAAACGCGGTTGCTTCATCCAATCCGCTGAGTCTCGCATACTCACGCCCCATGATCTCCAGCTCATCATCAAACGCCCATAGCTTATTAAAGTTTTCACACCCCTCCAGAGGGCATATCGTCTTAAAAACCATACGGTTAATATCGACGATGGAGAATTGATAGCCCACATCTAAGCGTTTAATCAAAATATTGCCGGGGGAGTAATCCAGATGCCATACCCCTGCTTGATGAAGTTTGTACGTATAGGCGGCAAAAGCGGTAAAGATGGCTTCGCGATCTTCGAGCGGCTCGAGGAGCGGGGTACGGATGGTGAAATCGTAGTCGAAAAATTCGCTGATAAAATAGCTATCCGCCAACAGCCCCGATTCAAAAAATTCGATGAGGGCAATCGGCTGAGGGGTTGAAATGCCGAGTTTTTGCAAATGCAGCGCGTTGTGATAGGACTTGTACGCTTTGCTGCGTCGAAAAAAAGTATAAACGATACGGTTGAGTAAATGGGGGACTTTGAACGATTTGATGACCGTTTTAACCCCTGCTAAATCAATAATTTTGAGTTCATTGCGCGCTTTGTGGATAGAGTGATCGTCGCTGGCGAAGATCTCTCGTATCGATTCAAACGAGGATTTTAAAAACAGGTAATCGTCATGGCATTCGTATTGGATACTCATAATAGTGTGCAATGTCCTTAAGAGAGGGTGTGATATGATACTAAAAAGAGTGTTGAATCATACTGAAAGGCAGGAATGATGGGTATTTCCGTTGTTATCATCGTCAAAAACGGAGGGAGCATACTTCATCGTTGTCTGGAAAGTTTGAGAGATTTTGATGATGTTGTCCTGTATAACAACGGTTCTACCGACGATACCGCTTTGATCGCTGCATCGTTTCTAAATGTTCGTTTGATTGAGGGGGAATTTAACGGATTCGGTCCGACCAAAAATGCGGCGGCGGAGTATGCGGTGCACGATTGGATACTCTCGCTGGATGCGGATGAAGTGCTTAATGCGGCACTGGTGCAAGAGATTAAAGAATTAGCATTTGATTCCAAAACCGTATATACCCTATTGCGTAAAAACTTTTATAAAATGACCGAGATTGCCCATTGTTGGGGCGCGGATGAAATTGTCCGTCTTTATAACCGAAAAACGACCCGCTACAGTGATAAAGCGGTGCATGAGCATATCCTCACCGAGGGAGTGAGTGTCCAAAAACTCTCCCACACTTTTAGCCATTACCCCTACCAAAGCATCTCAGAATTTGTCCTCAAAGCTGACCGATACTCGACACTGTTCGCAGAGGATAATGTCGGCAAAAAACGCTCATCTCCTGCAAAAGCTTTTTTTAACGGGCTTTATTCGTTTTTCCGCACCTATATCCTCAAAAGAGGATTTTTGGACGGATATGCAGGGCTTATCATCGCATTCTCCCATATGGTGACCAATTTTTATAAATACATCAAACTTTATGAGATGAATGCGGAGCAAAAGAAGAAAACGATATAGAAGAGCGATTTAAGAGCGATTTGGATAAAATCTAACCAATAAAGTAAGTGAATAAGGGCGTTTTTAAATGAAAATATCGGTTATCGGAACGGGATATGTCGGATTAGTAAGTGGAACCTGCTTCGCTCAAATGGGAAACAGTGTAACGTGTGTCGATATAGACCAAAAGAAAATTGATAAGCTCATTCAAGGAGTTATTCCGATTTATGAACCCGGTTTGGAAACGATGGTTTTGGAAAACTATACCAAAGGGACGTTGAAATTTACGACCAATATCGCTGAGACCATTGCGAATACGACGATTAGTTTTATCGCGGTCGGTACGCCGATGGGGGAAGACGGAAGCGCTGATTTGCAATACGTCCTTGCCGTTGCCAAAAGTATCGGTCAATATATGGAACACTATATGGTAGTGGTTGATAAATCAACCGTTCCGGTTGGTACTGCTGAGAAAGTACGTGCGGCGATTCAATCTGAACTTGATGCGCGCGGAAGCGATTTAACCTTTGATGTCGTTTCGAATCCCGAATTTCTGAAAGAGGGTGCAGCGATCAAAGATTTTATGCATCCTGACCGTGTTGTGATCGGTGCCGACAGTGAGAAAGCGATGAACGTTATGCACGATTTGTACGAGCCGTTCATGAAAAATCATGACCGTTTTATCGGGATGGATATTAAAAGCGCCGAGATGACGAAATACGCCGCCAATGCGATGCTGGCCACCAAAATCAGCTTTATGAACGAAATGGCTAATATTTGCGAACGGGTTGGTGCCGACATCAACAAAGTGCGTAACGGAATCGGAAGCGACAGCCGTATCGGATACAGCTTTATCTATCCGGGGTGCGGATACGGCGGAAGCTGTTTTCCCAAAGACGTTCAGGCACTCGCGAAAACGGCAAAAGATTTTGGATATACACCGCGTATTTTGGATGCGGTCGAAGCGGTCAATTACGATCAAAAGCATGTGATTTCTCAAAAAGTATTTAACCGTTTCGGGCAAAATCTTGAAGGTAAAACATTTGCCGTATGGGGATTGGCATTTAAACCTGAAACAGACGATATGCGTGAAGCAAGTGCGATTACGATCATTAACGATCTGACCGCCAAGGGTGCACAAATCGTTGCGTATGATCCGAAAGCTCGCCATGAAGCGGAACATTTTTATCTCAAGGGCAACAGCCGAGTCAGCTATGTTGATCGGAAATACGATGCACTCAAAAATGCCGATGCCGTGATTTTGGTGACGGAGTGGCAAGAGTTTCGAAGCCCCGATTTTGAAGAGATGACAAAACTTCTGAAATCAGCGATTTTCTTTGACGGACGTAATCAGTTTAACAAAGAGCGGATGGGTGAACTCGGATTTGAATATATTCAAATCGGAGTCTAAATCGTGGCATCTAAAAAGATTTTAGAATTATGTCTCTCTCCCGACCTAGGGGGGCTTGAACTTTATATGGTGCGGGCGTCACACTTTCTTAATGCGTACAGTGTTATTAATGAGAACGGAAAACTTGAACCGTATTATCAAAATAGCGATGTTCACTATTCTAAAATCGGGCGTTACAGTTTTATAAAACTGGCCCGTTTCATCGATGAAAACGATATCGATCTCCTCCATTTGCACTGGACAAAAGATATTCCTATCGCCGTTTTAGCAAAACTTCTCAGCCGTAAAAAACCGAAACTGGTGCAAACCCGTAATATGCGAATGACCCGTTTTAAAGATGATTTCTATCACCGTTTTTTGTATAAAAATATTGATATGATGCTTCCTGTGACCTATCAGGTAAAAGAACAGCTTGAAAAATTTATCCCCGCCGATATTCGTCCTAAAGTGGAAGTCCTCTATATGGGGGCAGAGATACCGCACGTTTTGGATTCCAAAGAAAAAGAAGATTTTCGTCAAAAAACGGGTCTTAAAGATGAGTTCGTCGTTGGGATTGTAGGGCGTATCGAAGAGGCAAAAGGGCAGCATCTCGTCCTTGAAGCGGTTAAAAGATTAAATGAGCAAGGTATCGCATCAAAAGCTTTGGTGGTCGGGCACGCTATGGATCAAAAATACCTTGAATCATTAATAGAACACTACGCCGATTATGCTATTTTTACCGGATTTACCCAAGAAGCCCAAAAGTATATGCAACTATGCGATGCTCTGGTTCTAGCGACGGAAAATGAGACGTTCGGATTGGTTGTGATTGAGGCGATGATGTGCGGTGTCTGTGTCGTAGCCAGTAACAGCGGTGGACCGCTAGAGATTATTGATGAGGGGATGAACGGATTATTGTTTCAAACCCACGACGTGGCAGATTTAACGCAGAAGCTTGAATCTCTGTGTAAAAATGACAATAAAAAAGAGACTTTGGCATCTGCGGGAAAAGCTAAAGCTTATGAAAAGTTTGAAAGTCAAAAGCAGTTTGTAAAACTAGCGGAATTATTGGATAGGGAGTAAATTAATGTATCTATGGGCACGTGAAAAGGGCGGATATTCGTCAAAAAAAGCACGACAAACGGCAGAACAAATGACACATGAAAGTGTCCATAGTATTGCAATTATTCGGCATGGTGCCATTGGTGACTTAGTGGTTATGCGACCCTTGATCGTAGAGCTAAGAGAAACTTTTCCGAATGCTAAATTAACATTAAGCTTAGTGGATCACTATCAGTATGGTGCACCGGTTGATATGGTTGATAAAGTACATATCGTGTATAAAAAAATAAATGGTAAAAAAACCTCTTTTTTAGAACGGATCAAACAGATGAAGAGCTTGGGTGAGCATGATATCATCATTGATTTGGCCGATGATGCGCTCTCCATGTGGACCATGTTATTCAATAAAGCGAAGTTAAAAATGGGGTTTCCATACCGTGAATATCGCAAGTTGTTTTTAGACATTGTATTGGAACGTTCTGATTTTGTGTTAGAGACTGAAAATATGCTCCATTTTGCCAGTGTTTTCGGTGCGCGTGGCAAGCATCCTCTTCAATATGCTTTTCCGGCCTATGAGAGAGAGACAGATAAACCTTATATCTGCTATTTTACGAGTGCTTCAACACAGCATAAATGTTGGCCAAAAGGTCATTTTATCGAGTTGGTACGAAAAATGTCGAAACAATTTCCGAAAATGACCCATATTCTTATGGATGGCGTTAAACCGGATGAGAAAGTCGATGATATGCTCGAAGCACTATCAGATTGTCAGAATGTTGTTAAACAAGAGCTTTTAGGACTTGAAGAGGTTTATGGTTTTTTAGGACAAGCGACGATGGTTATTGCTAACGACACAGGTGTTCGTAATATGGCAGTAGCGGTTAATACACCAACGGTAGGAATCTTTTTCGCAACAGGAGCGTTCCGTTACTGGCCGAGAGACGGTATGCACGAAGCGGTGTTTACTCTTAATGCTACTATTCCAGAGGTAGAAATAGTTTTTGAACAGAGTGTCAAACATATTGAAAAATTGATGCTTATAAAGTGAAAGATAATATTATGAAAGTATCCCTTATTATTCCGACGTATAAAGATGTTATTGCATTAAGGTTGATTTTAGAAGCTTTGGAATGTCAAACATATAGGGATTTTGAAGTGATTATTGCTGAAGATGACAATTCACCTGAAACAAAGAATCTTATTGAGAGTTTGAATCTTTCATATCCGATTAAACATTATAGCCATGAAGACATAGGTAATCGAAAGCCGAAGGCGGTGAATACATCTATTGCCATGAGTAAGGGTGAATACATTATTATGATCGATGGAGATACGATCCCTTATTCCACATTTATTGAAGCTCATGTACGTTTATCAGAGCCTAAAAAAGCTTTGTGCGGAAGAAGAGTTAATTTAGGAGACAAAGTTTCTCAAGATTTACGCAGTGGCATTAAAAATATTGGCGAGATTGAACACAATTTTTTTACTTATTATAACTATCTTAAAGAGGATAATTCTCGTCATCTCGAGCAAGGAATCTATCTGAAACCAAATTCACTCGTGCAAAAATTAGTTTCAAAATTGGATAAAAATATCCATATACTGGCGTCTAATTTCTCATGCTATAAAAGTGATTTGCTGGCAGTAAACGGGATAGATGAAGCGCTTCCTTTTGCTCCGAATAGGGATGATACCGATCTGGAATGGCGTCTAAAAGCTATAGGTGTTGAAATGAAGTCATGTAAGTTTTCTGCAAATTTGCTCCATTTGAATCATCCGCGAAGCGATCGGGGAGTTGAGGGTGACAAAAATCTCGAAATTATTTACGAAAAACAAAGAGAGAATAAATTTCGATGCCGAGACGGGATCATAAAAGTGTAAAGGGAAAATATGCTCATTCGCATTATTAAAAACTACAAAGATCGTGATTTTACTACTTATTCCCCGCGTGGTTCTATGCAATGGAATGGTATTCAGTTTACTGAAGAGCCGATAGTCTTTTGTGATGGGGTTATTGTTCTTAATACTCCCAAAAAAAAAGTTTCTCTAATGTGTCCGCCAGAAAATATTGCTGTAATAATGCAAGAGCCTTATCACAAAGGTGATACCGATTGGATGGACAGTCAGCTGGAACAATATCGATATGTTTTTACTAATCATGTACCTTCTGAAGTAGGAACGAATACACAAATTATCTTGTCACACGGTGCCTTGCCATGGCATGTTCTTAAAACGTATGATGAATTGAAAGCTATCAATCTTCCGATGGAAAAAGATAAAGTTATTTCGTGTATTGCTAGTAATCTAACACGTTGGCCCGGGCACAAAAAACGAGTTGCCTTTATCGAGTACCTAAAACAGCATAATGAACTTGGAATTGATTTTTTTGGTAAAGGGACACAGTTTATAGAAGATAAATGGGATGGCATCGCTCCGTATCGATACAGTATTGTTATTGAAAATAATGACATCGACCATTACTGGACAGAAAAAATTAGTGATGTATTTTTAGGTTTTGGATTACCGTTTTATTTTGGTTGCACCAATATTAATCATTACTTTCCTGAAGATTCATATATTTGGATTGATATTTCCAATCCTGAGAAAGCTCTTGAAACGATGAGAATCGCAATTGAAAAAAATGAATGGGAAAACCGTATTGAAGCAATTGCAGAAGCGCGACGGAGAGTTCTTGATGAATATAATTTATTGCCAATGGTTGCAGCTTTTGCTCAGAGCCATTTCTTTGAAGGTAAGAGAAAGAGAATCGCGTTAAAGCCATTCAAATATGATATAAGTACCCGTTTTAAACGGTATATTGAGCGTAAAAAGAAAAAATTGTTGAAATTGGTCGGAAAATGATAAGAATTTTTAATAAATTTTTTCTAAAAAGAATGATTCGGGTAAGAGGAAAAGATAATATTTTGGATATCAAGGGAAAACTGAAAAATTCTAAAATTAAAATTAATGGAAATAAGAATACATTAATCATTGAAGAGGGTAGATATAAAAATATTGATATCGGTATAGATGGCGATAACCATACCATTATTATAAAAAGCTCCAATAGAATTACGGGATTAAAAATCGTCGTACAAAATCATGACAATAAAATATTTATAGATACTGGAGTAGGGGTTGCAGGTGCATTACTGGTTGCATGTGGAACAAACAACAGCATATCTATCGGGCAAGACAGCATGATATCGGATGACGTAGCGATGTGGGGGTGTGATGGCCATTCCATAACTCAAGCAGGTAAAGTAATTAATTTATCCAAACCTATTGTCATAGGCTCTCATGTCTGGATCGGTACAGGGGTTAAGATATTGAAAGGGACAACCGTAGGGGACAACTCAGTTGTAGGGATGGGAAGCCTATTAAATGGAAAAGAGTATCCAAACAATAAGGTTATTGTAGGAAACCCTGCTAAAGTAGTTAAAGACAATATTGATTGGACAGTTAAAAATTTAGAAATTTAATAGTGTTTTTTTGCTTTAAAAAGACGAGAAACTTCGCGGATAATTCTTTCCAGCAATGTGCGTTTGATCTTGTCCCCTTTTGTGTGATGTAGCAATTGTCCTAGCTGTTGGTCATTGAGTTTTAAACGTTCATTATTTCCGTATTGTGTTGGGTCTATAAATGATATGAGATGATACTTTTTGCACAGTAAACTAAAGATAGATTGATCATGTCTATGTGAAACGAATTCCGAATAGTTAGGCACTCCCAAGGTATTGGGGATGTCTGTTAAAATTCTGTCGTCTTTCATATAATCAAGCCATTCATTTAAAAATCGAATTGTAAAATCTGTTTTTTTCCATAAATGTATTCCTCCTAAACACTGCATAGCATTAGTATACTCTGGATAATCACATTCCATCAGAAGGAAAGTATCTCTCTTTGTGTACAATTTTTCGAGATGAGGGTTATGAAAAGGGATGATATCTTGATTGATTTCTTTTTGAAGTGTTATGAGTGAATCAATTGTATCAACAAAGTATGCTCCAGAATCACAATAAAATAAATAATCATCTTCTTTTAGTGTCTGTAATACTTTCAATATAAAATAGGGTTTCCATAGCCAATATCCGCTTCCCCTGGGTTGTGATAGAGTTTCTTTGTTTTCTTCAAAAAAAATCTGATCTATGTCATTAAGTGAAAAAGAAAAAATCTGATCAAACCCACCAATTTTTAAAGCAGTTTCATTTTGTTGCTGCTGTTTTCCCTTAAAAGCGTCATTCGCAAAGTTTACTAAGTATTTCATTCTAGAATACCTGTGACTATTATTGAAATTTCAATAGGAATTTCAAATAGGCTCTCTTCCAAGAGCCTTTCGGATAGCTGACATTAATATAACGTCTGTAAAATATTTCGTACATTCTTTTGATCGTTTTTAATTGATTTTTATCAATACTACCTATCCTTTGTGCCAAATCTTGGACTTTCTGAGGAATCAGTGTATCACTGTAAAATTGATCTATGTTGGCTTTTTTGGATAGATTATTTTCATGCATTAAATATTCTGCTACGGCTTGATCAACAAAACCTGCATCGTATTTTAGTAAAATTTTTAGCCATAAATAGGTATCTGGTGACATACAATCAAGATCAAATCCACCTACATCCATGTACGCTTTTCTTGAAAACAGAGTCGTTAAATGGGGAATTCCAAAACCTTTCATGCCAAAAATATCTTTATTATAGTTATTAAATATGTTCTCTTTAGGAACAAATTCATCAAGTTGAATGGAGTAGCTTTGTATTCGTTCATGTTGAGTGTTTATCACGTGAAAATTTGCAAATACCAATCCAACAGTTGGATATTTGCTAAAAATTTGCATTGCTTTAGTGAAATAATTTTTGTCAATAATGACATCATCATCCGGTATCAAAAGAATAATATTACCAGTACTAACATTTCGGATAACTTGATCCCAGTGTGTACTTAGGGATAAAAGCTCAGGGTGATGTACAGATATTAGATTGGGATATTTTGTTTTTAAATCTTCTAACACTTGTGCGGTATCATCACTCGAAGCATTATTGGAAACAATGACTTCTATATTTGGATAATCTTGTGCAAAGGCGTGTTCAACAGCTCTTGCGAGGTAAGATGATCTATTGCGTGTAGGGATAATTATCGAGACTTTATCCATTTTAGCCCCCTTTTGAGTTCTTTGGTTAAATAATACGTGTATAAATAGATGAAATCTAATGTTCCGAGTTTGTTAAATAAAGAAGAATAATTAAAAGCCTCTTTATAGAGTAATCTGATGAGCATTTTAAAGACAATCTTTTCTGTTTTTTTGTTAAACATAATTAAATCAGTCGGATAGGTTTTTAATAGATTACTCCATATATCGATAATTTGCTGTGCCCTTCTTCGGTCATTTTTACGGTAATTTGTCAATGCTCCGTTTTCGTCTGTCACCTGCCAATTATGATCACCGTCACGAATCGCGACCAGTTGGTCGTAACAGAACCCTATTTTTGTATTTGAACCGCCTAAATACCACATAAAATACTCTTCACATCCGTATTTCCAAGATTCTGTAAAAATATCAAGCACTGTGGAGCGCATCATACCTGTCAAAATGCAGACAAACTCCGGCGGCTGTTTTTGATCTAACTGCAAAGAGATAGGATAAATTATTTCACAAGTGTTTTGTTTCGAATAATCGGAATGAAATTGATTCTTATGTTTTGTGCCATCGTGGTGTATGTGCAATGCATTTGAAAAACAGCTATCAATATTTTCGTTGGATTGCAAAAATAGTACTTGTTTTTCTAGTTTCATCGGATCGATCCAAATGTCATCATCCGGTGTAAAGGTAAAATAGTCTCCGTTGACAAAGCTTAATGCTCTGAGGCTGTTACCGTCCATCCCAAGGTTTTTTTCATTTTTATGATAGTGAATACGTTCATCTTGATAAGATCCTTCTATCAACTCTTTTGTCTCAAAAGTATCAGAATTATCCGTAATAATGATTTCGTAATTTGTATAGGTTTGTGAAAGTATAGAATCGAGCAGTTCTTTCAGTAGTTTCGGTCTATTGTAGGTTGGAATACAGATAGAAACTTTTCCCAAGTTTGGTGTACTCATATAAATGTCCTTTTGTTCTCATCTTCTTTACAAGGGTGTTTTGCTTTCTTAAAAAATTTCATCACGGGTGTTGGAATAGCAAAAATAGTAATAAATTTAAAGATCAGAGAAAGAGAACAGCGATATTTAAACATTTTACCGATGAGATAAAAAAATCTATAATCATAATTAAAAATTTTGTTTCCTATTTTGTGCTGTTTAAGTCCATCAACGATAAAAGGGATGTTTTGCGATGCAACTTTTAGAGCTGTTTTCTTGGAAAAATTAGAGTAAGGTATCATACAAAAATCATAAAATTTATTAACAAAAACATCTACAAAATTATGTGAAAACACACAGTGTGGATTGTTTCTAATTAATCCTTCTTTGGTGTATAAAATTGTTGATGTTTCATTTAATAGTAAAGTATTAGTAAGTGCTAACTGTATAAAGCTGCTTCCTATATATGCTTGTAAAGATGAAAAGTTTTTAATTTTGGTTTTGTTAATTACTAAACGGCTGACCCAAAAAAATGAAGCAATATATGCGTATCTTTCTTCTTCGCGCAAGTTGGATAAACAGAGAATATCTCCTGCATTAATTTGTATTTTTTCCTCAGCTAAAGTTCTGAGTGAAGTAAAAGTTAAAATTCCTTTTTCATTAGCATCGTTCAAACAAATTAAATCTGGAGAGTCCTTTTTTATGTAGTTTATAATGATAGAAGGGGCATTTTGTTCCATATCGTCATCATCGCTTAAAACCCAAACATAATCTGTTGTTGAAAGTTTTACGCATTTTAAAACATTGGCGTCATATCCAAGATTAGTTGTATTTCTATGATAAACAATATTTGAAAATTGTTCTATAAATGGTTTTACTATGTCGATAGTGTTGTCTTCCGAAGCATTGTCGCTGATTAATATCAGACAATCTTCATCGATTATTGAAAACAAAAAAGAGAGTTTTTGTTTTAGTATTTCAGCTCTATTATATGTTGGTATAGCGATAGTGAGTAGTGGCATTTAATGAGTTTCCTCTACCATTTTTGGTATACCTTCATAGATGCTTTTAAAATGAAAGTTTAGTCCATGCGCATTGATAAAATCTATAAATGAGCTATCGGCATAGCTATTCATAATCTCATCGTCACGATAATCAAGTACACCATAACGGATAGTGGAAGTACTTTGGAGAGATGCTTTCAATGACTCAGCAAATTCTTTTATACTAAAACTAGAACCAGTACCTATCTCAAACTCAAGCGCTGAAGCAGTTTTGAAATATGATACATTGTCAAGCAATATTTTATAAGCGTTAACAACATCAGAAATATAAACAAAATCTCGTTTTTGATCTCCATATGTTAAATCAATATCATGATGAGATACAATATTTTTCAGCAAAAAAGTAATAAATTTATCGGGATTATCATTTTCACCATAAATATGTTCAAGTCTCATATTGATAGTGGTGATATTTTTGCTGATTTCTTTGAGATAGTGCAAGAATAATTTTTTAGTTTTTGAATAGTGAGGCAATGCATTGTATGAAAGGTGCTCTTTATTGAAATAACTATCCGTATTAAAAAAATATTTTAACTGATACGATTGGCCGATTTCAAGCAGTTTCATTGGAAATACTACATTATCATTGAAAATTTCAAAAAAATAGTTATTTGTTCGTCCATAATTTGTTGCACAATGTATAACTGTTTCGATAGGGTGATTGGAAAAAATATCTTCTATTTGTTGAGTTTTTGCTTCGTCAATGTAATAAGCATGGATATTTTTAGATTCTTTTAAAAGCTCTTCGATTCGGTTTGTATCGGAAGTCTTTCTTAGGGTAATAATTATTTCATAGCTATCAGCCAGCCGTTTTAGTAAATGACTTCCAAGAAAACCATTGGCTCCCGTTAAGAGGATGGCTTTCACTGACCACTGACCCATTCAATCATTTTTCGAATACCTTCTTCTTTGGAAATTTTCGGTTCCCATCCTATCAGCTCTTTTGCTTTTGTTAAATCTGCGACAAAAATCTTTTGATCGGATTCTCTTACTGGAAGTTGAGTATATTCCATCTTCACGTCAAGTTCATTCTCTAAAAAATGAAACAGTTCAAGAAGTGAGGAAGAATTTTCTATACCTCCCCCGACATTAAACGCTTGACCTTTTATGCTATCTATCTTTGTTGAAGCTTTTAGGTAGAGAGCTACCATGTCCTCGGCATGAGCTATATCTCTTACTTGTTTACCATTGCCTGAAATCGTAAAAGGTTCTTTCAGCGTCTTGTTTTTGATGTTTATGGACTGTTGTGTGAACCAACCGATCCATCCTTGATCGTAGGTGGCAAATTGTCTTCCGCCAAACATCGAAGAGTGTCTAAATACAACGGTTTTTAGCCCGTATATTCGTGCAAAATCAAGCATATACTGGTCTGCGCTCCCCTTGGATGTTCCATAAGGGGAATGAAAGTCGAGATTAACACTTTCATCAAATCCGTTTGGCTTTTCGATACATCTGTAGCGTGTTTCAGTCTCTTTATACGTGAACTGTTCTAAATCACCATAAACTTTGTTGGTAGAAGAGTAAATAATAGTCGATTCAGGGCTGTAGAGTCTTACGGCATTAAGTAGATTAAAACTTCCACCGACATTGACCTCAAAATCCATTCGCGGGTCTAGGATGGAAGTCGTCATAGCAACTTGGCCTGCTAGATGATAGATAACATCGGGTTTATGCGTTTTAATGGTCCGTTCAACATCATTGGTGTTTCTAATATCACCGTGAACAAATTCAAATTCCCCTTGTGTTCTAAGCCATTCGAGATTTTGGTAACTGCCAAATCGGTAAAGAGAGTCAAATACGACAAGTTCATTTCCCTGCTTTAGTATTTCACTGGCTATATTGGAACCTAGAAACCCGCATCCGCCTGTTATTAAATATTTCATGCATTGGCCTTAATAAATTCGCTAATTTTCTTAATCATATAATTAATAGCATCATCGCCCATACCTGGGTATAAACCTATCCAAAAGCTATCATTCATGATTTTATCGGTATTGACCAAGTCCCCAATAACTCGATACTCTTCATTTTTAATCAAGCTGTCAAACATAGGGTGTCTTAGCATATTTCCTGCAAAAAGATTTCTTGTTTGAATATTAGAATTTTCTAAAAATTCAACAATATCATTTCTTGAAAACTTCACACCCTCATTTAACGTTATCATGAAGCCAAACCAACTAGGATCGCTAAGCGGTTGTTTTTCTACTAAGGTGATTTCTTTCAAATCTTTCAACCCATTGTAGAGTTTAGAAAAATTTTCTTTTCTTTTTTCGACAAACGTGGGGAATTTTTCGAGTTGAGCTACACCGATTGCTGCTTGCATATCGGAAACTTTGAGATTGAATCCGAAGTGCGAGTAGACGTATTTGTGATCATACCCTTTTGGCAATGTTCCGAAACTCTGAGAAAATCTGCATCCGCATGTATTATCTATACCGCTTTCGCACCAGCAATCACGTCCCCAGTCACGCATTGAGAGCATAATTTTTTTAAGAAGCGGATTATCGGTATAGGTTGCCCCACCCTCACCCATGGTCATATGATGAGGAGGGTAAAAACTGCTCGTCCCGATGTCTCCCCACGTTCCTGTCGGTTTCCCATCATAAATGGAACCAAGTGCATCACAATTGTCTTCGATGAGCCAAAGGTTGTGTTTATCGCAGAAATCTTTAACGGCTTTTAAATTAAAAGGATTTCCAAGCGTATGAGCAATCATCACCGCTTTTGTTTTCGGACTGAGTGCTGCTTCGAGTTGTGTGGTATCGATGTTGAAGTGTTTTAATTCCATATCAACAAAGACAGGAACGGCACCGTATTGGACAACAGGAGCAACGGTAGTCGGGAAACCTGCTGCTACTGTGATGACTTCATCACCCCGTTTGATCTGACGATTTCCCAATAGCGGCGAAGTTAGGGCATAAAATGCGAGTAGGTTGGCAGAACTTCCACTATTTACTAAAAATACCCATCGTACATTTAAATATTCAGATAATTGTTTCTCAAATTTTTTGGAATAATCACCGTACGTTAACCAAAAGTCCAAAGATGAATCGATAAGATTTATCATCTCTTTTTCATCAAAAACACGGCCGGCATAATTGACACGGCTTTTCCCCTCAACGAATACTTTCTCTTGTTGCGGTTTATGTACGAGTTCGTAATATTCTTTAGTTTTGTCTAAAATCTCTTGCTTTAGCTGTTCTTGTTTATTCATTTGAGTATTCCTTGTAGCGTGTTTTTGATCCCGTCTTCGAGTGTGATGTTTGGTTTCCATCCTAACGTGTTAAGTTTTGATATATCAGCTTGCATATCCATTTTTTCATTAGGTCGATACGGTATCGCTCCAAAATCAAGTTTTGTATTTAGAGGCCGTGAGATGGATAATTGAGTATAAATAATACTCAAAAACTCTTTGACTTCTATTGAATGACCGGATCCAAGTTCAAACTCTTCATAGGCGGGAAAAGCATGATAATTTAGAATGATTGTCATAAAAGCATCTACGATATCGTCGATATAGATGAAATCTCTCTTTTGGATTCCGTTGGTAAGGGGAATGGTTTTAACATCGGCTTTTAACTGTTCAATGATCCAAGAAACAAATTTGGTCGTATCATCTTGGGGACCGTACATGTGTTCTATTTTTATGTTGACCATTTTAGTAGTGTGAGAGGATAAAAATTTCATCCAGTCAACAAGTTGAGCTTTTGATAGTGAATAGGGGTTGATATTCCTCTCTAGCAATGTGTCCGTATTAAGAAATAGCTTGACATTATTCTCTATCGAAAGTTCTAACAGTTTCAGTCCAAATAATAAATTGGTACTGATAATTGAAGAAATTTGCTTGTTGAATCTCCCATAATCCGTTACCGTATTGACTACGATATCAATGGTATGGTGTTTGAAAATATCGGTAAGATCCACTTCATCCGCATTATAAAACGTTGCACGATCCACTTCATTCGTTACTCTGTAACAATCAGATTCTTTTCTCTTTAAAGCGATGACCTCATAATTTTCTTTCAAGAATTTTTTGAGCAGAGAACTGCCTAAAAAACCTGTAGCACCGGTAAGCAATACCGTCATATCTTTAAATAGCCCATACTAGTTTTTTATTTTTTGCATCTGCTATATAGGCTTTTAGGTCTTCTTCGCTCAACACGTTGCCATTTTCATAAAAAGCTTTGTACCATTTAACTGTTTTTTCAAACGTCGTTGCACTATCCCACACATCTTTCCATTTTAGATGGATATGGGCTTTAGAACAGTCGAGTTTTAAAAGATTTGCTTCATGGAGCTGATTTGGATCACGGGTTATCTCATAGTCGATCTTATCCCAATGTTGTTTGACATTGTTTACTACTTCTTCGACGGTTATGCTTCCCTCATCGCTGGGGCCAAAGTTCCATGCTTCCCCGAACTGCACTTTTTCTTCTAACAGTTTTTGTCCGATAGCGAGATATCCGCTGAGCGGTTCAAGGACATGCTGCCATGGGCGAGTAGCATTGGGATTTCGAATGCTGACTTTTTTCCCTTTTGAAACGGAGAGCATAATATCGGTTATTAAGCGGTCTTGTGCCCAATCGCCGCCACCGATCACATTGCCCGCACGGCAGGAAGCCAATAAAGTGTTATGCGATTTTTTATACTCTTTAGGATTAAAGTAAGAGTTTCGATAGGAGTTGGCCAACAGATCAGCACATCCTTTGGAAGAACTGTACGGATCATATCCCCCCATCGGATCGTTTTCACGGTATCCCCAGACCCATTCGCGATTTTCATAGGCTTTATCGCTTGTGATGTTGACGATGGCTTTGACCTTATGTGTACGGCACGCTTCAAAAACCTTCAGTGTCCCCATGACATTGGTTTCATAGGTTTCGATAGGGTTATCGTAGGACAATCGAACCAACGGTTGTGCTGCTAGATGAAATACGATGTCCGGTTGGTGAGTTGCAAGTGCGAGATTTAATTTATCTAAATCGCGGATATCTCCGATGATGGAAACGATATCAAGATTGAGTAGTTCGATATGGCTTGGTTCAGTTGGAGCTTGAAGCGAATAACCGATAACTTTGGCTCCTATACTTTTGAGCCAATAGGTTAGCCAAGAACCTTTGAATCCTGTATGTCCGGTTACAAATACGGTTTTATTTTTATATATTCCCCCAAAAAGATCGGTCATTACCATACTTTCCAAGGAGCTTTTTTCGCATCCCAAAGATTGTTGAGATCATTTTTGTCTTTTAGGCTGTCCATAGGTTTCCAAAATCCGGAGTGTTTATAGGTGAAAATTTCGCCGTCACGGGCGAGACTTTGTAGTGGATTTTGTTCGAATACGGTGCTGTCCCCCTCGGTGATATAGTCAAATACTTTAGGCTCACAGATAAAAAAACCGGCATTGATCCAGCCGCCATCCCCTTTCGGTTTTTCAAGAAAATGGGTTACTTGATGATTTTCTTCTATATTTAATGCACCGAAACGACCCTCAGGCTGTGCAGAGGTCATGGTCATAGCTTTTCCGTGAGATTTATGAAACTCCACCAATTCAGCTATGTTAATGTCTGCAACACCATCACCATAGGTGAGCATAAAAGGTTCATTCCCGATAAATGACTGTGCCCGTTTGACCCTTCCGCCGGTCATACTATCCAAACCGGTATCCAAAAGGGTGATTTTCCACGGTTCGCTTGAATTGTTTAAGACTTCCATCTTACCGTTTTGCATATCAATCGTCACATCGCTTTGGTGGAGGAAATAGTTGGCAAAATACTCTTTGATAAAATAACCTTTATAGCCGAGAAGTACCACAAAATCGTTAAATCCATAGTGACTGTAAATTTTCATGATGTGCCAAAGAATGGGTTTTCCCCCAATTTCTACCATCGGTTTTGGACGGATATCCGTCTCTTCAGAAAGACGAGTACCATAACCGCCTGCGAGTAATAACACTTTCACGCTCAACCCTTTTTATCTAAACTAAAATTTAAATGATTTTTCTTTTGTAATTTTATCGTATAAAAGCCAAAATCTTAACGGTTAAAGCTATTTGCTGTAAACTGAGAAATATTATTTTTATCCAATACGATTCCGAAATCATTAAAAAGTGCTCCCCCACACCTTTCACCTTTGATTTTTGTATTAATACAATTTCCGATTTCAGAAGTGTAATGCCCTTGGTCTACAAAAGTAGTAGGATAGTTTTTATTTACAGGATTTGAATAACAAAAATGATGAATATTTCCAAAAATGGTAGTTATATCATTGAGCCATTGATAATAGATGTCTTGATTGCTCTTTTTGCTTAGGAGCACTTTTAAGACAGGATCCGGTAAAGGTGTTGTAAACACGATGAATTTTACTGAGGGATTGTTTTTAATTAAAGATTTCAATGCCTTCATGTAGTTGTTTCGGTCGTATTTTAGAGTATCGTTCCGTATTAAAGTTAGATACGTATTAACCTTTTCATTCACTTTGTCGGGTTTTATCGGGTGAGTCAATGCAATATGATTTTGGTCATAAGTTTTGAATCTTTTTTTGTAGCGGTTAAAAAGGGTATTTCGTAGATTTTTGATACTGACAGTAGTTGAATCATAGGTAATAAGGCTTTTATAGCGATATAGCGGCGCATAGGAAGCTTTTATATAAGTGTTACAATCGGTTTCATTGATTTTAGGGCCAATGGTCAGTAAATCTAATCCAAGAAAAATAGTATCAATTTTCGAGCCATTTTTTGTTTTTGCAAATTCAACATAGTCTTGAAACTCATACGGTGTCATACCATCTGCAGCTAAGTTCAATATTTTAAGAGGCAGAAGGGCTTGAGAATTATGTACTGTAACGCGGGAACTTCCAAGTATCAACCCTTGAAAATTTAAATTGCCAAAGTGGATAAGATTTATTTTTTGCTGTCTTTCATTAAAACCTTCTCTGTGAGATTGCAAGAAGTTTTTATGTTCAAAACACCAAAGTGGATCTATAAAATAGTTAAATCCACCAATGGATATAAGTGAGCTAAAGGCTAAAAACAGAGTGGTTTGAACCCATTTTTTTGTCGTCATAATTGAAAGCCTAAAAATTAAAATATAAAAATTCGCTCACTTGCATGAGATTTAAGATCCCGGCAAGTGAAAAAATCAAAAACAAAAAGAGATAACGCCAGTTAGGTCGAAACGAGTGAAGCGTCTCCATACTGTTTTTGAGGAGGAGTACAACGAGAAATGCTCCTAAAATCCATAGGGATGTTTCACTGCTTATAGTTTTACCTTCAGGAAGCATCATTCCATTGACACCGGCCATAGCGGATAGGATATTTTTAGCAGCATCCCAATCCTTGGCTCTAAAGAAGATCCAGGTGATATTGATGAAGTTAAAAGTGATGAACCACGCAAGGTATTTGTTCATTGATAAACCGAGTGATTTCCAAGCACGGTGAATGACGATGGCAGAGCCGTGAAGGGCACCCCAGATAATAAACATCCAGCTGGCACCATGCCAGAGTCCTCCTACGAGAAAGACCGTGAAAAGGTTGCTATAGGTTCTGAATTCGCCGTTACGATTACCGCCAAGAGGGATGTAGATGTAATCACGTAAGAAGCGGGAGAGGGTAATGTGCCAGCGTCTCCAGAAGTCTTGAATATCAAGGGCTTTATAGGGAGAGTTAAAGTTGATCGGAAGACGGATATTAAACAACAGTGCTACACCTAAAGCCATATCGGTATAGCCCGAGAAGTCAAAGTAAAGCTGAAAGGTATAGCTGAGACTCGTTGCCCACGCTTCGATCAGATTAAGGCTCTGCGCACTGTCAAAGCCTGCATTCGCCCACTGAGCAAAGGTATCGGCAATGACTACTTTTTTAAAGAGACCGATCGAGAAAAGAAAAAGCCCTGCAGCAATGTTGTTGTAATTGATCACCTTGCTCTTGAGTGAGTCAAACTGAGGCATCATCTCCTTGTGATGAAGAATCGGACCTGCAAGTAAATGAGGGAAGAAAGTGACAAAAAGAGAATAGTTGAGATAATCCATCTCTTTGACTTCATTGCGATAGGCATCGACCAAATAAGCGATCTGAGTAAAGGTAAAGAAACTGATCCCCAACGGTAAGACGATATGCATTAGACTCCATTGCGATCCTAAGAGGGTATTGGCATTGGTAATAAAGAAATCCATATACTTGAAATAGGCAAGCAGGGCGATATTAGAGACAATACCGAAGGTTAAAAGCCCTTTGCGAGAGAACCCTTTTGTCACCGATAGGCTATCCCCCATTTTAGTGATCGTAGAGCCGACTGCAAAGTTAAAAAGGATAGAACCCAAGATGAGAGGGAGATAGATAACATTCCACCACGAATAGAAGAACAAAGAGGCAAATACGAGCCATGCTTTGGAAGCTTGCGTTAACCGTTTCTTATTGAGCCAGAAATAGACTGCGAACGTCACCGGCAAGAATAAAAAGATGAACTCGTAGCTGTTAAAGAGCATTTATAAAGTACCGTGCTGCTTAGAAATTTGTTTTTCAAATGCTATAACTGCAAATAATACGAGCATCATCGCAAAAATATTATTGTACGGCTTCATGAGAATAATAATATCAGCTAATCCATCAAATGCTGTGAAAACAACGAAAGTGAGAGCTAATCCAAATGCTAACGGATGATCTTTTAGCTGATATAGCAATACAACAACGGCACTAATCAATAAGAAGTAGCCAAAAAAACCATATTTAGTAATAAATTCAAGGTGTTGATTGTGAAAGGTACGATTCCAATCCGTTTGAGGATTAGGATGTTGTTTTGCCCATTTGATCAATTGATCTATATTGTCTCCAGCCCCAGCGCCAAAAATTGGTTCGTTGTGGATAATCTCTTTTGAAGCATGGATTAAATAAAGTCGGCATCCCCAACTTCCTTTTAAATTTTCGATCTCTTGATATTTAGTTAATTGTTGGAATCCGGTTTTAAAGCGGTCTAATTTACCAACACTATTGAGTACAACAACTCCGGCACTTAGTGTTAATAAAAATATTAATAACAATTTAAAATTCAAGTTTTTTCTGAAATAGGTTATTAATAAAACGGCTGCTGTTAATATGAAACCGATCTGAGCAGCTCTGCCATAGCTAATAAAGAGTCCGATTAATGAAACGAAAGCAATACCATAGTACAGCCGTTTTTGGACTAAACTTGTTTCATGAAATGCAAAAATATAACTCATCAATACTGCTAACGCCATATATGGGGTTGAAATGGTATATGATACAGTCCCTTGCGGATTCTCAGAGGTAGAGATTCCAGCGCCCAATAAACCGGCATAAATACTAAGACTAAAAAGGGCATAGAGACCAAAACTTAGAACGAATAGTTTGATCCCTTGTAGCGCTTCTTTGTGATTTAGAATACTAAAAAATAGAGGAATAATGATCCAGTAATATTTAAAGAACATTTGGGATTCTTTATACGATTCGAGATTAGAAGACCAAAAGTAGCTGAGATAGGTATAGATAATAAAGAGAAAAAAGATGATAATAGGTTTGGATTCGATAATAGATTTTAGTTTCGTCCAATATCCATTTTGTCGAAATGTTAAAAGCCAAAATAGTATTAAAAGTGCTGTCAGTACTCCCATTTGTCCTTTGAAGAAATTCCATGGCGTGAGAAAGATGATAAGGTAAACATAGTTGACGACCCAACTGTGTGGAATATGTAACAACTTCATTATACTAAAAGCTCCAAATAGTGTTTAATCTCTGATTGAAGTGAAAAATCATTAGTAATTTTGACTTTATTCTCTTGATAAGAAGAGGGGTTTTGCGCACAGTGTAAAAGGATACTGGATAACTGATCGATATTTTTATTTTCGACAAGATGAAAATCCAAACCGAGTTCTTTTAATTCAGGAAAAGAGGTATTGTCATAAGCGATACATTCTAATCCACATGACAGTGCTTCTAAAAATGCGTTGCTGAGTCCTTCTCCATAACTGGGGAATACAAAAAGATTGGCTTTGGCATAATAGTCTACAACGTTAGTCGTATGCCCTACGAGAGTAATTTTATCTTTATAGGGGAGTGAATTATAAAAGTTCATAAAAAGTGTGTGATACTTTGGCTCAATTCCGCCTACCAGATAAAAATGAAAATCGATCCCTTTATCGTATAAAATATTACAAGCTTGTATTGCATCGGCTTGTCCCTTGCCTGCTTCAATTCTACCTACGTTAAGTAATGTGAAACGATCTGACTCTATAGGATGACAATTAGGAAGATTGACGGAAGAATAGATGAGTTTACTTTGTGATTTTTGACCAAAAGGGATAATGAAATCGGCATTTTTTTGTAAATGCTTGCAGATAGCGACATGATAATTTACATTGCTATAGATGAGCTTATGAAACCAGTCTTTTTTGGGAGTTGATTTGGTTGTTCCATGGCGAACAATCAGATTGATATCGAGTCCTAAAAATGAAAAATAAAGAGACTTAAGTTCACTGGCTCCGAAAAAGATAATATTCTTAATCCCTTTTTCCTGAATGATACGGCGTACACGGAAAATAATCGATGGGCTAAGCGAAAAAATGAAGGGGATGGTTTCTAATTCAATACCGTTACAGCCTACATAGTCAGCATTAGAATTTGCAATAAAATGATTTTCTTTTGCAATAATAGTTATGTGCATATAGGGGCTTAGCTTTTTGGCAAGCTTGATTGCATCTAATTCCATCCCGCCGGAATTGGGGGAGAGACAAATAATGGCAGTTGGATTACGATTTAGATTCACTGCCATCCATTTTTTCTACATACTTCAATATACTCAAGAATCGTTCTTTTTGGGCTCCACCCTAACGCTTCAGTTTTGGCTGACATAACATCAGCCGTCATACGATTTCCTTTACGTTCGGGGAGCATTTGGATTTCTCCATCGAACATTTGAGCAATCTCCAATATGGAATACGCTTCGGGACTTCCGATACCGAATTCATCACCGTATCCATTTTCACCCACGAGAACAAGTCCGTCGATAATGTCGTCGATATAGGTAAAATTTCGTTTTTGTGTTCCCGGGCTGACGATTGTCAAAGGCTCAGTGTTTTTCATTTTTTCTTTGAACAGCGCGATAAGGGTCGCGTATTTTCCGGTCTGAATTTCTCTTGGACCGTAGACATTATAGAAATAGGTAATGGCATAGGGAACGTTATACCAAGCTCCATAGTTCATGACGAGTTCGGTATTGGTCGCTTTCGTCCAAGCATACGGTGATGCGCTTCGACCTAACCCGCCGTCTCCAAATTTGGTAGAACTCCCTGCGTAGAGTATTTTGCACCCCGCTTTGCGTACGAATTCGAGTACGGCGAATATTCCGTCTTTATTATAACGCCATACTTTTTCGATATCGTCAAAGCTTTGTTCGACTCTGCTGTATTCACCTAGGTGGTACACCATATCCGGATTAAAGGTGACAAGTTCGCTGATTTGAGCGGTATCTCCTTTGATATAAGTGACATTCGGGACATGGTTGGCTTCACTTCCGGTAAAATAGTTATCGAGACTGTAGACCTCGTAATTCGGATTTTTGGAGAGTCGCTCACACAGATGACTCCCCACAAATCCGGCTCCACCGGTTACTAATATCTTTTTTTTCATAAGTTATGTTTTCCTAATTCACGATTTCAAAAGTTCATTTTGTTTTTTATGTGTCCATTTTCCACGCGGTTTATCCATATACTGGAAGTACTCGTTGGTAAAACTTCCCTGTATACAAGTATATTTATAGAGGCGCTGATTGACTTCATTATCATCTTTGATAGCTCTGTTGAGTACAGTCGGTCCTGTTAAATCATAGACACCGCCACCAATATTTTTTTGTTCTATGTTATCAACGATAATATCAAGGGCTGTTTGCAGATGGGGGTTGTTCGGTGCGCTCGCTATAAAATAGTTGCTAAAGCGATGTTTGGTCATGAGAAGCATCTCTTTATCCTCGGGTTTAATCATCCATGAAAGAGGCCAAACCAAATGGGCGTCGATATCCATATAGACGCCGCCGGAGTGATTGAGGGTGAATAGTCTCCAAAAATCAGCTTGTGACGCTCCGTCCGTGAGTCGCTCAAACGCATTCGCGACTCTTTCGGAGGCGTGTGTTTTTATAAATTCCAAACGATCTTCCGTACTGACATAACGGTATTCCCAATCTAAAGACATCAAACGGTTAAAGAGATAGTTGATGTAGACGGGTAAGGTGGCATTATTAGAATAATTTGTTTGCCAAATGATTTTTGGAATAATCGATTTTTTTCCTGAAATAAGTGCTTTGCTATAGAGAGGGATTGTAAATCGTTTGTTCTTAAAAATGAAATGAAACAGATACGCAAATCCTTTTACAAAAGTACCGATAAATTTAGCTGATCTATTTATGAATAATGATCCTATGTGCACTTATATCCTTTGTATCATTGTTTTAAATGTATAATTTTACTCGATATATCCTATATTATCGGTTACGTCTAGCCCCGATAAATTCCAGAAAAAAGGCTATGAAGATCCCTAACATTAGCCCGCTGATGAATCCTACACTAATAATCAACTGCTTTTTCGGCTTGATCGGATTCTGACTTACCGTGATCTTTCCGATAATAGAGGAAGGGGCGATTTTGGCATTAGACTCTTTATAAAAAGCTGCTCTTAATTGATGGCGACTGAGTACGAATGCCGAAGCTTCTTGAAGTCTTTGTTCTATTTGAAGCTTATCGCTCCCTTCACAACTGATAGTGATGAGAGTGGCACTTCCTTTTGGAAAGCTGGCATCAACCATAGGTTTTTTAGGCATGCTATTCATTTCTTGAAGAATAATTTCTTTAAGATCAACTGTGTTTTCGATCGTTTGGATAATGGTCGCTTTGTCATTGGTTTGTTCGCTATTCAGAATAATTGAACCCACTGAGATAAGTATATTACCGCTATAGACCGGTGTCGCTGTTAGTGCGTAAACTGTAGCTGCTAGAGTCGTCATGAAAGCAACGATAAAAATGGTCACTTTACGTTTGACGAGTGTTCTCCATAGCTCACGTAAGTCGATTTCATCTTCTTGGAGCAGTACGCGCTGTTCATTATTCATGCTTTTCCTAATAAAATTGTGAAGTATAGTTTTAAGTTGATATAATACCATTAATATAGGGAATTTTTAAATTGTTAAAGAGTGCTTTTTGAATGAAATTTTATTAATAGCTAAACTTATAGTTGTTTTTTTAGCAGCTTTTCTTTTTATAAAACTTATCATCCGCTTTGCACCTATTGTCGGTTTGGTTGATATACCGAATCATCGCAGCAGTCACAAAGTAGTTACGCCAAGAGGTGCGGGAATCGGTATCATTTTTGGTGTAATGATTTCGGATCTCCTTTTTTTAAACAATCTTGTTGTTACTCATTTCACAACCTTTTTGGCTATCTTTATTGTATTTGTTGTGGGTGTTTTGGATGATCACCGTGATGCGTCTGCGAAAACCAAGTTTTATGTTATTTTTGCGGCAGTACTGCTACTGGCGTATGATGGATTGATTGTTCATTCATTAGGGCATTTATTCGGATATCAGATTTCATTGGGATGGGTTGCTATCCCTTTTACTATGTTTGCCGTTGCCGGATTCACCAATGCCCTTAATCTCTCCGACGGCCTTGATGGTTTGGCTGGAACATTGAGTATGATTATTCTATCGACACTTGCTCTGATCGGCTATGAGAATGATGATTTTTTTATCGTTTCGACCGCCCTCTCTTTTATTGCGGCAATTCTGGCATTTATGTGGTTTAACTGGAACCCTGCGAAGATTTTTATGGGGGATAGCGGATCACTGACATTAGGGTTTGTTATATCGGTGCTGGGTATCAAATCATTGGAGTATATTAATCCGATTTCGATTTTGTTTATTGCTGCTATACCGATTGTAGATACATTTATCGTTATGATCCGTCGCAAACGGACCGGTCACTCGATATTCGCTCCGGACAAGCTGCATATTCACCATATTTTACTCCGTTTTTTTAATGGAAATGTCCGTAAAACGGTTATCTTGATCGCATTGCTGCAAATTGGATTCTCCATCGTCGGAGTCGCTTTTTCTGAAGTACATCAGCAACGTTATATCTTGATTTTGTTTATCGTCAATATCGCTGCTTTTTATCTCTTACTAAACGGGATGATGGAGCGGCAAAATAAGTTTAGCTATTATAGGAAGAAAAAATGGGGAAGACAATAATTCATTATACGTTGAAATGATTCAAACACGTATCATTTACCTCTTTTCTTTTTCTATCAAATATCCACCCCCATTTATTAAAATAATAGAGAGCAGATCGGATATGGAACATTAGTAATTTTTTATTTCTATAAGATTCTTTGGCGTACTCGTGAACGATACTAACTTCAGGATAAAAAATTGTTTTATAATTGGTGTGTATTCGGCGGTTCAAATCGACATCTTCGAGATACATAAAGATATTTTCATCGAAAAGCCCAACTGCTTCCAATACTGACGTTCTCAAAAGCATAAAACACCCTGACAAACTCGGCACATTCATAATTGTATTATAACCGCTTGCTCGCAGCTCATAGCGTTGATTTCGTTTTTCTTTCCATGCTTTTGACGGTATAAATCGTCTCAAGATCAAATCGGTTGGCGTCGGCAACAATTTGCACAAATACTGAATTTCACCATCAGGATACAAAATTTGAGGCATGATATTGCCAATATCATGGCAGTGTTCCATATAAACAAACAGCTGTTCCAAAGTGCCTCTCTCAAAATAGATATCAGGGTTAAGCACCAAATGGTACGGAACTCCATCTTCTATGCTTTTTCGCATAGCGATGTTATGAGCCGAGCCATAGCCAACATTGGCATTATTAAATATATATACAATTCTCTCATCCATGATTTCCAACTCTTTTAACGCATCACTCGCTGAGTTATCGATGAGATATAGCTTGACATCTAAATTGGTATTTAAAAAGCTGTTAATAGTTTTTTGAAGTTGATTTTTTTTATTGTGATAAAGAACAATCGAGGCTGAAATTTTAATCATCTTTATTTTTCCTTATAATATTTTTTCCTATTCGTATAAATTGTTTTTCTATGTATCTTTCTGAAAAATAAGACATTATAAAAATTATTGAAAATAAACTGATAAATGACATCCAAGGATTATCTGGGTTAATACCAAAATAAAGAGATAATTGGATTATAGGAAAATGCAGAATGTAAAAGCTGTATGAAAAATCAAAATTTATGTGGACATATCGTAGATAAAAAGTCAAAGTCAAAACAATTAAACCTAAGAGCATTGGGGAAAAAGCAAATCCGAAATACACGTTATCATTCAAGAAAAACAGAAGTGAAAAAGCAAAAGGAAGCGTTACCAATATTTTTAAACTATTGAACTTATGGAACAATACATAGAGGATTATTCCTGTCACAAATAGCCTGAGTTGTGCAGGAAATTGTGAAAGTAGCTTTGATGATCCAATATCATTTACTGTAAACATAAAGGCTACAGATAAACAATATAAGAGTACAAGAAAATAGATTCCCCATTTTTTGTACAACGCAAAAATCAGTGGGACTAAAGCATAAAAAATCACTTCGTTCTTTAAAGTCCATAAACTGCCGTTAATGGCATCCACCTGTAAATGACTCAGAGTATTTCCGACCGATGGAGCAAGAAAATTAAGAAACAAGATATTGGATACAAAATATTTCACCAGTGCTCCAAAATTCCCATCGGTAACGATAACAAAAAATAGGGTTTGGAAAAGTATTAAGGCCATGTAAAGAGGAAAAATCCTAAAAAATCGTTTGGTATAAAAGTGTTTTTTATTTTGATCATTGTCAAAACTCCAAAATATTAAAAAACCACTGACGATAAAAAATATACTTACGGCATAACCGCTCAGATGAAATAACGGATTGGATAGATTTTGCTGGGTTAAAATATTCCAATGAGCAAAAAAAACAAGCACTGCGAGTATAAGTCTCAAAATATCAAAATTATTTTTTGTTGATGGTTTTGTCATTTTTTTAGAGCCAAATACGGTAATAAGAGGAGATTAATTAACAATCGTTTGTAATTTTTTGAGAGATATAAAAATATCAGTAAATCTTTTATATGATTTCTGATCAAAATCAATTTTTCTGTCTTTGTCAATAAATCAGTATATTTTTTCTGTAACCGATAAACTTTAGCTATGTCGAGTTCTTTTTTATAGGAATACTTTCGAGTAATACTATCATCTGAAACATAAACCTTTACCGTTACCTGATTAAGATATACTCCCTTATAGCCATGTCCTAAAATTTTCAGTAACAAACAATATTCTTGCCGTATAGAGACATTATCAAATCCGTTAATCTCCTCGATAATTTCTCGTTTAAATAAAAATGTCGGAGTCCCTACGAAGCCGTTTCTCCCTTTTCTTAATAAGTGGGCCTTTAATAATGATGGTTGGTCTTTAAATAAATGACTTCGATCGGTAATTTTGACTTTTTCATTCGGATAAACGTATTCCATTTCACTCATGACAAATGCAATGCTCGAATCTGCCGATGTTGTATACAATGCGATCTCATTTTCGATTTTATTGGAGAAAAATTCGTCATCATTATCTAAAAAAGATAAAAAGTCGCCTCTTGAATGTTTGATTCCGGTATTTCTGGCTTCGGCTCCTCCTAAATTCATATCATGCTTGATATAAACGATCCGGTCGTCTCCCCTATACCGTTCCATTAATGATTCGGTTTCAGCCCGATAGGGACTTTCCGGGAGATTGTCATCTACTACGATTATTTCTATGTGACGATACGTTTGGTTTAATACGCTCTCAATGGTACCGGCGAGTTTATCGGATCGTTGATAGGTCGGTATGATGACGCTTACAAGAGCTTTCAAAAGTTTCCTTTTAGTATAGAGCTAAATTAAAGTTATAGGGGAGAAGATTATAAACTCCGCCCTTAAAATATAATGTAGCCCAATAATAAATAGTGATGAATATGATTAAGCAGACAAAATACATATTTTTTAGCGGCCGATTTGTAATGATGGGTAAAATATTAACAAGCAAAATCGGTACAACAATTAAAAAATAAATTGACATCCGCATAACAAGCATATAGGGCAAGTTGGAAAATACGGGTGTTAGTAAAATTAAAAGACCCATAAAGAGCATATTGATAAAAATACTGTTTTCTGAGCGATTCTCGATCAATTTTTCTCTAAGCATATAGAGGAGTAAAAAAAAGAAAATGAACCCATATATTTTAAAATCCACTGCCCCCTGAAAGCGTTCAGTCTGTAAGTAATAAATATGAGAAAAGTTCATAATATGAAACAGAATAAATTGCGAACCTTGCAATATCATTATATAGGCAACCGATAAAAATAAATATAATTTAATAGAAGGGCGATTATGAATTATAAAATATAAAGGCAACATCAGCAATGCCGATTGATGAAACATTGAAGCGACAGATATCGCTAAAGTATATTGGAATAATTTCCGATTGATCAAATACTGCAATGCAAAGAGAAATAAACTGATTGCCATAAACTGGCGTATCCCATTAAAAGATGACATGAAGAAGATAGGCATAAGTATGAAAAGGACAATGGATAAGATCGGATATGAGGAATATTTTTTATAAAAATTTATGAATAAGGCTACTATTATTGATGCATAAAGTAAAAACAAAAATTGGGTTTTAAATCCTAAAGATAAAAAGAAAGAGGAGAGGGTGACAAAACCAATTTCAACCGGCGCATAACCGCCAACACCTATTGCATTAAAAAGATTGTTATACGAGAAATAATCTACTCCGACTCCGTATCTTAACCCTGAAAAGAGTATTGTCAAGATTAAAAGGGTAATCATTATAAAATTGGTATTGCTTTTAGTGCTGATGGAAGCGAATAATGAGAGCATCGAAAATACATAGAGATAGGCATAAAACAGCATTAGAAATTTTCCATAATAAGCATTTCTTTTGCAAAATATTCTATAGTAAATGTTGATAAATCATTTTTCATCGTTTCTACGATTGTATTTCTGTAATGAGTATTTTTGACTTTTTCATACATGATTTGTAAACTCGTGTAGTCTGAAAAATAGAGACTGCCGTTTTCAAGCAGCGGTAAATTTTGAAATTCTGAATTCAGAAGACACGGGAGAATATATTCAATCATGAGATAACTAATCCCACTGTCTTTTGTTTGGCCATAAGTTTCTGACATATCGGTCAAATCGAATGCTGTTACAAGTTCGCTAAACAAAAGATCAGCAGTTTTCATTATGGTATTGAATTCATTCACAGAAACAAATGTCTCATAGAGTTTAACATTCTTAATATTTTTAAGTTGATCATATATATCTTTATTCTGATCACCATGGGATACCGCACCTAAAATAATGAATCTATCTTGCGGGTTATCGATAGCTAATTTGATGAAATTTAAATATTTTTTTCTTTGAATATTTAATGAGCCCGGATAGACCACTGTGAAAGTGTCGGTTTCATTATGATCTTTTTCTAAACTTCTTTTCAACGAAAACGGCATAATCAGAATAGGCTTTTTTACATTATCGGTTTGTAATGCAGATTCGTACATATTTTGACTGTTGACTATAAAAAAACTGGCATGCTTTCGGATTTTATGTCGTATAAATCTTTTAATGATGTGTGAGGGTTTTCTTACAATACTTTCTTTAAACCAAACATTCGTATTATGGACTGTAACACCATACTTCAGATTCGAAAACCCCATAAAATACATCTCAAGGAATTTTGATTGCATTGTAAGAAATATAATCTGATCCGCTTTATAATCTAAAAGTTTTTTTTTCATTGCGATAAAATCAAAAAAATTCATTTTATCAAATAAAACTTTTTCATGAGGCAAGTCATGATAGGAACTGCTCGTCGCATCATAAATTTCTTTTGTAGTAAAAAGTATAACTTCCCATCCATTGAGTTCTGCAACTGCAAGCCAATTGTAAATAAGAGGATAGTGGTTTTTCGTTCCGAATTCAACTAATGCTAGTTTCATATTTATCTTTCAAAATTATGTGCTACCTGCCTTTTTCTTTTTTTGATGACGTTATAAAGGATAGCAACAAGTATTTATTTTGGCAGTGCTTGTTGTAAGTCAATTTTAGAAATTTTACCGGACATATTAAGTGGCATCTTGTTTAAAATAATAATGTCTGCAGGCATTTGATAATCCGGTAGTATCTCTTTTAAATCTGCATAAATAGCTTCTTTTTCTACTTGCTTATGTAAGGTAACAAATAAGTAGAGTTTGTTTTCTATGTTTTCATCCTCAATAGCCAGTATGATGCTTTCATTAATATAATCGAGTTTATGTGTATAGCTCTCAATATCACTTAAATTGACACGATAACCTCTTGTTTTGATGGTATCATCAATTCTTCCTATAATATAGAGATTCCCGTTTTTTTGATAACCCAAATCTCCTACTCGGTAGTAGGTAGTGTTATTAAGGTCGATTAGAGCTTCTTTTGTTTTTTCATTATTATTTTTATAAGCAATCATTAATTGGCTTCCAGAGACAAAAATCTCACCAATTTCTCCCTCTTTGACCTGTTGTTTGTTTTGATCTAAGATGATAATTTTCATATCGGATGTTTCACAACCTACAGATGCATTATTGCTATCAAAATCAAAAGATATGGTTTGTTTATCAAATTTTTTACTTGTTATAAATATTGTAGCTTCTGTAGGACCATATCCATTGTAAAAGTTTGTTGTAGGGAAATATTCTAAAACCAAATCATATAATTTTTTGGTAATTTTAGAACCACTTAAAATCAGTAGTTTTAAAGGTTGAATATTAAATCTTTTAATAATTTTACTTGATAATAGCATCGTGAAGTTTGAAGGAACAGTAGAAACGATATTGATCTTATACTGCTCAAGCTCCTGCATGATATCGATGACATTTCCATTGAATTTTGAAAAATAAAAATTTAAATTCTTTTCCAATAATAAACCTACGTCCACTAATGAAATATCAAAAGTAAATTCTGTAATAAATAATAAACGATCATCGCTAGTAAGATCGTAATGATTGTTCATCCAAATTAAAAATGATTGATAATTTACTCTTGAGATCATCACTCCTTTTGGAGCCCCGGTGGAACCTGATGTAAACATTATGTACAAAGGTGATTGTTTATTATAAAAAAAGTCAATTGATACTAAATTATCTCCAAGAAATATATCATTGAGATGGATAGTATCTGCATCTAATTTTAAATCATTGTCAGTCACTATTAAAGCAATTTCTGCAATTTCTGTAATTTGATTGACTCTTGTAGCAGGCAATTTTTTACTTAATGGAACATAGGTTACACCCACATACATACTTGCGAGAAGTACCATTAAATATTGGTAATCTTTTGGTAAAAATATTCCGATTGTAAAGTTTTCGTTTTCTTTTTTTCTTTGATATAAAAAATTGGAAATTTTAGAAAAATCTTGTTTTACTTCTTCATGACTTTTATATCCTTCTAAAGAATACAAACCTGTATTATCGTTTATATAATTATAAATTTTTCTAGATATATAATCTTTTTGCACAGTACTATCCTAAATCTTCAATCAGCTTTACAATATTTGTAATTGATGTTAATTCATTTAGTCTATCATTGGGAATCATTATTTCAAATTCATCTTCAATCATCAGAATAATCACCAGTTGAAACTGTGAATCCCAACCAATAGTATTATCAACAGTATTGTTTTTAGTAAGTTCAATGCCATTAAGTTCTTTTTGCAGAAGTGTTATAACTTTGTTTTCTATTTCGTTCATACCTTCATAACTCCATTTGATGTAAATATAGTAAAAAGCTTGTTTTTTAAAGCTGCATCTAAATAATAGCTAATGTTCCATATATTTATATAGAGTATCAGCCATTTTCTTATGACCATTCGCGTTAAAATGGACAATGTCAAAAAAATCTTCATCATTTTTTATTGGAGGCTGAATATAAGTGATCTGCAAATGGTTACAGACGGTATGCACATGATTCAACATTTGATTAAGTACTAAAAAATTATGTTGATCGTCATTAATTAATGCACTTTCTTTATAAGGGGTGACATAAATTATCACATTGTCTGATATTGATTTAGATATCGTTATTAATTTTACCAACTTGTTTGTATATGAATTCAGAGACGTAGCATTGACATCAAAATAATCTTTTGGAATTTTCATTTCAGGACCGAATATTGGAAGTTTGTCCGGATTTGGATATTGCGCTAAAGTTAAAAAAGGTTTTAAATTGAAAAAAATTCCGTATTCATATGATTTTGCATGAGAAATATCTACTCTTGAAAAGTCGCTGTTTTTTATATGAGTCGGGTTAACACTATAAATGATAGTCTTAAATCGCATATTTTTATTTTTTAAATATTCCAATATATAGGTATTATCTAGAATTCTTGAATCGATAAATGCCAAGTTTATTATATTGTTATTAATTTTTTTGGACAAGATCGAACTAAATATATACTCATTTGGATACTCAAAGCCATAAGCCTGTGAATCACCAATTATTAAGATACTGTCTTTTTTATATTTATTATCAATAAAATCTGCAATAAGGGAAGCCCTGTATATTTTTGGAACTTTTCTGACACTGTATAATCTGTTCGAATCATATGTATTTATTTTAGTATAAATAAAGAAGACCAATACAAATAAAAAACTAAAACTCAATAGTAAAAAAAATAATACATATTTTTTTGCGAACATTTTAGTCAAACTATCTCCTTAAAAATTGAAATACAAAAATTCACTATAATTGCCAAGGTAAATAATTGATACAACAAATAACAATGAATTAATGATCAAAGTAGGATAAGAAGGAGGGTGTTTTTTTATAATGTGCATAGAATTTGAAAACAACAATGTTATTATAAATCCGGCTAAAATCCACAGTATAGTTAAGACTCCGCTCGATGTTACTGCAAGTAACCAGTTTCCAAATTCGATCCCATAATGGGTTAAAAATAATAGTTTCGGTTGAGCAAAGAGAGGTAATACTATTCCATTAGCCCCGACCATAGCGGATAGGATATTTTTAGCAGCATCCCACTCTTTGGCTCTAAAGAAGATCCAGGTGATATTGATGAAGTTAAAAGTGATGAACCACGCAAGGTATTTGTTCATTGATAAACCGAGTGATTTCCAAGCACGGTGAATGACGATGGCAGAGCCGTGAAGGGCACCCCAGATAATAAACATCCAGCTGGCACCATGCCAGAGTCCTCCTACGAGAAAGACCGTGAAAAGGTTGCTATAGGTTCTGAATTCGCCGTTACGATTACCGCCAAGAGGGATGTAGATGTAATCACGTAAGAAGCGGGAGAGGGTAATGTGCCAGCGTCTCCAGAAGTCTTGAATATCAAGGGCTTTATAGGGAGAGTTAAAGTTGATCGGAAGACGGATATTAAACAACAGTGCTACACCTAAAGCCATATCGGTATAGCCCGAGAAGTCAAAGTAAAGCTGAAAGGTATAGCTGAGACTCGTTGCCCACGCTTCGATCAGATTAAGGCTCTGCGCACTGTCAAAGCCTGCATTCGCCCACTGAGCAAAGGTATCGGCAATGACTACTTTTTTAAAGAGACCGATCGAGAAAAGAAAAAGCCCTGCAGCAATGTTGTTGTAATTGATCACCTTGCTCTTGAGTGAGTCAAACTGAGGCATCATCTCCTTGTGATGAAGAATCGGACCTGCAAGTAAATGAGGGAAGAAAGTGACAAAAAGAGAATAGTTGAGATAATCCATCTCTTTGACTTCATTGCGATAGGCATCGACCAAATAAGCGATCTGAGTAAAGGTAAAGAAACTGATCCCCAACGGTAAGACGATATGCATTAGACTCCATTGCGATCCTAAGAGGGTATTGGCATTGGTAATAAAGAAATCCATATACTTGAAATAGGCAAGCAGGGCGATATTAGAGACAATACCGAAGGTTAAAAGCCCTTTGCGAGAGAACCCTTTTTTTACCGATACACTATCCCCCATCTTGGTGATCGTAGAACCGATTGCGAAGTTAAAAAGGATAGATCCCAAGATGAGAGGGAGATAGATAATATTCCACCACGAATAGAAGAATAAAGAGGCAAATACAAGCCATGATTTGGAAGCTTGGGTTAACCGTTTCTTATTGAGCCAGAAATAGACTGCGAACGTCACCGGCAAGAATAAAAAGATGAACTCGTAGCTGTTAAAGAGCATTATATAACCTGATTAAGTTAATGAAATATTGATTCAAATTAATCAACATATTTGTATTTAAAATTGCCTGTAATGTTTTCAAGGAATTTTTTTTCTTCGAAAAGTTTTTCAAATTGTTCTTGATTACGCGTTTTTATAACTCTGGCAGGATTCCCTAACGCAATACTATAAGGCGGGATATTGTTGATTACAACAGAACCCATTCCTATAAAACTCCCTTTGCCAATAGTCACCCCCGGTAAAATCGATACATTAGCACCGATAATGACAAACTCTTCAATCGTAACAGGCTTTTTAATTTTTTTGTTACTTATGGGAATGTAATCATCAATATCATACAGGTGTTCATCAGAAAAAATAGTACAGTTCTCAGATACTTGAGAATAATCACCTATGCTTACACCGCCATTTGTTGCTAAATAGCAATTCGTTTGAATATCGACATATAGACCTAGTGTAAAAGATTGAGGTGCGGTGACGACAAAATCGTAACCTATTTTACATGTCGGGTTTTGGTTCAATATATCTTTGCGTAATTTTTCTGCTTTATAGACTCGAAAAAAATATTTTAATAAAGTAAGCATTACTAGAATTCCTTTTTTGTTATGATTCTAAATATTCAATTTCGAGATAAATGCATTGCGAATGATATCATCACGTGAGGTATCTAAGATGGGGTATTGTTCTAGCAAATAGTTTTTGACTTTTTGAACGTTTTCTCCCATTTTTCTATCAAATGATTCCTGTGAGCTAAAAATTTCTTCTAATTTAGTTGTTAATTCAACCGTATTATATACATATTGACCAACATCACCAAATAATTCAAATATTTCAGATTTATCAAACTGGGGAGAGATAACTAATGAATTATTAAATATCGCATCTAAACCGATTGTAGAAAATTTACTGATCACAATATCGGAAAGTAAGATTGATAGATCGGGTAGGCTGTTTTTTTCTAAAATATAGACATTTGTATAGTGTATATTTAACATTTTTAATGGTGTCAGGTCCGCACTGGGGTGCGGTTTTATGATTAATGCGATGTCGCTGCGATTTTTTATAAAATCCAGAAGGGTACTAATGGGGAGTAATATTTCTTCAATGCTTTGATAACCGCTTAAATAACGAGGAAAATCTAAAAGTATGTTGTATTGATGCAACGGTATATTGAGTTTTTGTGCTAATTCTTCTTTGGTCAATGAAGAATCATTTTTCCCTCTGATCCCTCCATATATTACGATATTCGTTTGTTCCATTGACGTTTGTTCCATCAAATTTTCTTTTTCTTTTTCATTTTGCATAAAATAGATAAAGTTTTTCCAATACGCATGGCTGTATTGTTTCCTTTGATATGCCAAATAAGGGTCTTTCATCTCCATAAAACCTGAAAAACTAAATCTTAATATATCCATTTTCAAAATATTTTCAACAATACGTCCGATTTTGAATTTTATTAAATCACCGGGAATCGCTTTATAATCAGCAACATTTGAAAAGGTATTAAACGCCATTTGAAATCTGTCTATATTCGGAGCATCCAATAATAAATCTTGCAGGATATACTTTTTGAGAATAGGATTAATATTGATACCTTGATACGTAAATTCTACCGTATCATATAAGGTGGTAATAGCTCGTAAATGAAACATGAGTTTAAATATGTTAGCAATAGATTTAAATACATTAAACCACGTGAGATACGTTTCTATTCTTTGTATACATATATTTTCTTCTAAAATTCTTTTATCTTCTATTTTTGCAACTTTCCATGTGAAAAAAATAGGGTTCAATTTCGATTTTTTTAAAACGGTATCTAAAAAAATACAATTTTCTATATGTTTTTTATGATTATTGAATAACCAAACCAATGCTGCGTTATTTTTTTGTTCGGGTTTGTTTTTTTCAAAAACTATTTTTATATAAACGGTTTTTAGCAAGTCATATATCGGCCGTATATAAGGATTAATATTGATAGCCGGAATATTGACTCTGTATTTTTGAACGGTACGAATCGTGAGCTTTTTTGCTAAAGAGTACTCATTAATGATATTCGACTGAAACCTAAATAGAGGATTGTCGATTAGTATTACATCGGATATATTAAAGGTTTGCATAATACTATCGAGGCTTTTGATGCAAAGCAGAGTATCCTGAATTTTTTGTGTTGTATCACCACCTTCAACGTGATAAGGCCATAAAAGGGTATCTTCATCGAAAATTTGAAATTTGGCCACTTCACTGTAGAAATTGTTGATCGTATGAATAGCACGAATGACATCATCCGCAACTTGATTATAAGGGATCGGTTTTTGTAAAAATGTTATTTTGTTGAGAAACCCTAATTTTTTTGATTCTTCATGCACTCTGTAATCATCTGAAGCAATAATGATTGTGTGATAACGGGTTATATCGATTTGATTGATGTATTCGAAATCTTTTATGTCATAGCAGATGAGGAGCAAATTTTTTTGTATCATTTTTTTAGTAACCCTTTACTCTCTTTTATCTGCTGGGGCGAATATATATGAAATATAAAAATAAGCGTTACATATACAACTATAGAAAAAAATATTTTAATCAGTAATGTATATAATATAGATATCATCGGTAAATAATTTATACAATTTGAAACGATTATGAGCATTAAGGATGATATTAAAAATAATTTTAGTATTAACCCTATTATTCTGCTGTCATGCCATTTTGGATCTAATTCTTTATAAAAATACACCGTCGCAATAAAAAAACTGAGCAAAGTTGTAATGGCCGGAACATATATATTTTGTATAAAATGAAGAATAGCTATATTTAAAATTACATTTACTATGGCAGCTATTGCATTGGCTTTGAATATTATTTTTGTTTTTAAATCCACCATATTGGCTTGCGTAATGATAATATTAAGTCCGTAGAAAAAAGAACCGATAGCGACAATGGTAGCAATAGCCTGACCTTTTTCAGCCACTTGGCTATTCGTTAAAAGCAATAAGGCATCATATGAAACTAGATAAATACCAAAGATAAAAGGTATTGATAAGACACCGTAAATTTTAATAGAGTTAAAAAAAATATTTTTTGCTTGCATGAAATTTCCATCATCCAAGCTTTTTGACATCATTTGTGGAACAACCGTACCGATGGCTTTTGGAACAAGCAAGATTACACTGCCTAATGTATAGGCTGGCACATAAAGTCCTACCGCGATAGCTCCCATATAATAAGCTAATATAAATCTATCCGAAGCTGCTAAAATAAAATCAACGATATAATTTAGAATCAGAGGAAACCCAAGTTTTACTTGTTCTTTAATTTCTGAAAATTTATACACGATAAATCTCGGATGTATTTCTCTATAGATTAATATAATAGCTGGAAGTACGACTAAAAATACGGCCAATCCTTCTGATAAAATCAGTGTATTAATATTGATTCTATCAACATATGTTACATATAGTAGTATAAAAAAAATGTGTAAGTAAGTGCCGGATACAGCCATTACGTTCATGCTGAAAATTTTTAATCTTCCTCTTAAATAATTATACGCTTGTGCATAAAGAAAAATTGATAGTAAATATATTGGGATGATATAAGAAGAAAAAGAGCTATTGTTATTTAAAAAATAAACTTCAATTGAGTGTTGAAAGATTATAAAAAAGCTTGAAATAAAAATGATGACGAAAAATTGGAAAAAGAAAGGAGGATAAAATAGTTTTGCTTTCTGATCACTAGTTGTCGCTGATGGTAAATAGCGCTGAGATTTAACACCAACGCCTAATGAAGAAAGAGCGAATAAAACACCAATGACTGATGTAATTAATATAAATGAACCATAAACCGAAACGCCCACTGTTTTAATGATAATGGGCATTAAAATAATGCCTTTCAAGTAAGTCATGATATGAGCTAGAAAAGCAATAATGTTATTTCTAATAAATTGTTTTTTCAAAATAATTATCCTATTTGAATCACAATGATACTAAACAATAGGATTATCCTCACGTTTTTTGCAGTCACCGATATACAGAACCCCGTTAAGTCTATAATATTTTTCCAAATCATGAGAACATTTATTTTTAAGGGGATCATTTAAAAAATATTTCATACTTCCATTTTTGGGCAAAGCATTGCTCCATTGTGGGGATAATAGAAGTAGCAAGAAATAGCCGGTATATCAACACAATTGCCGTTATTCATTAAAAAACTTTCTGAAATTCTTGGTTTGCCTGTTCGTAATCATTTATTCTTCCAATATCAAGCCAATATTCGTGAAGAGGAAATGATGCCGCAGTGTCACCATTTGAAATGATCGCCTCAAATAAAGACGGCATGTCAAAGAAATCATCATTAGGTACGAGTTTTAGAGCTTCATGAGAAAGCATATAGACTCCAGCGCTGACAAAAAACTTATGTACAGGCTTTTCAGCTATAGATACTATTTTACCGTTTTGAATATTAACAACGCCAAAGGGAATCTGAACATCGTATTCACGTACCCCCATCGTTCCAATGGCCTTTTGTGTAAGATGAAAGTCGTGAAGGTGTTCAAAATTAACATTCGTGAGCAGATCTCCGTTCATTACAAAAAAAGGTTCTTTTAAAATATCACGCATCAAACTAAGTGCTCCGGCTGTCCCCATCCGTTTTGTTTCATGAATGTATGTAATGTTGATTCCAAATTTGCTTCCATCGCCAAAATAATCTTCAATCACATGCGAGAGATAATTAACGCTGACAATGAAATTGGTATAGCCATATTTACAAAAATTTTCGATTATGGTTTCGAGTATAGGTTTATTACCGACATGAAGCATCGGCTTGGGGGTGTTTTTGGTTAATTCCCCGAGTCGTGTACCTAGACCTCCTGCCATCAGAATAATAGGGGTAGATTTCGTTTTTTGAGAAATTAATTCATCCAGTATTTCTAAACCTACTAAACTCCCGTTCTGGTCCACGATTGGTATTTGATGAATTTTTTTAGCCGCCGCAATACGGATAACATTTTCTTTGGTATCATTAATATTGGCTACAGTTGGTGTTTTAAAGTAAATTGTTTCAATACTATCTTCTAAAGCTATCCCTTTGAGGAGTCCTCGTCGAATATCACCGTCATTGACAGTGCCGATCAGTTTGCCGGTCGAATCGACTATGAGTAGAATTTGCTTTGAACTTTTATCAAGAATTTCCAAGGCTTTTTTAATGGAAATATTGGCTTGAATAGTAATATCCGAAATATTTTGCATTTTATTTATTTTCTTTCCAAATAGGATGTTTAAGTTCCCATTTGCCATGCTTTTGTTCCCACAAATGTGGGGAACGGAATTTTTCTATTGCGTCATGATATTGCTGTAATGTAATATTCATATAATTACAACAATCTTTGATATATTGCTCCGGAAATTCGCCATCAAATCGTTTAATTAAAGCAATTCCCTCATCACGAGTAATATCCCCATTTCTTACTTCCTGCGCGGAATCATAAGTAGCCCTACCTATACCAAATTTAATAGTGGTGGTATGATAGTGGAGCCAATCAATTTTATCATCAAGGGAACTATATTTACTAAAGCTTCCTTCTGTCCGATGATCATTCGGCATAAAATCACTGTTTTCGACCGAATAGTAATACGTTTCTTGCGGATGCCATTTGACGTAATAACCTAGATAGTGAACGGTCGTCCCGGTTTTTTGTAAATCATAAGGGTTTACCGGAAAATAAGCTTCCAAATCGGACAATTTAAAGCCAAAATCATGTATAAGGTCTTTTGCCGGGACACCACCTAGCACTAAATCAGAGACACTTAATTCAGCGCTGTAATATTTTGGATCTCGTGTAGGCTTTTCGTTGTCTTCGATAGCATTGCCGTATTCGGCTTCATTCTCACCAAAAATAACCAAGGGAATGTCAAGCAAAACTGATAATCGCGGTGCCAGATTTTTTTGCCCTAAAATAAAAGGTTGGAATGGATGACCAAGATTTAAGAATGCACTTTGAGTTAAAAATCTATGAAGCTTCTTATTCTGATTATAGGTGTAATTTGCAAATCCTGCATTAAGCCAAGACTCAAAATTACGCCGGCCAATATCCGTATAGAGTGCAGGAGGCCATGTGATTAGAATTGGGTTCATATTATATTTATATTTGAGCATATGAGCAGCTTGGACACTGTCTTTTCCTCCACTACCAGGAACAACGACATCGTATCGTCCATCGTTTCGTCTGTATTTATTGCATAGTTCTAAAAGCTCTTTTTCTCTATCATCCCAATTGATATTTTTTTTCTTTTCAGCATATTTACATGCTTCGCATACACCATCCTCACCAAATGAAATAGCCCGTTTTAGAGCTTCCGGTTTGTTTTGAAACTCTGCTACAGACGATGGCCTTTGATTACTCATAGTACACTTCTTACAATATTTTACTTCCAGTGGAAGGCCGTATCTTCCAAACAACTCACTCATCAATCTCTCCTATAATGCAATGAAATTTTTAAATAAGCCAATACCTGCTTCACGGCTTTTTTCAGGATGAAATTGCACACCGTATAAATTATTTTTATGAATGGCGGATACAAATTTATGCCCTGCGTAATCGGTTAATGCAATAATATCTGTGTAGTTAACTACTTCATAGGAATGCATGAAATAAAACTCTTCGTTTTCGAGTCCAGCTAATAACTTATTAGGGTTCACTACATGAATTTGATTAAAACCCATATGCGGAATTTTTGCATCAACTAACATCGGTTTTACTTCGGCTTGTATCACATTTAGCCCTTGTGTTTTACCATATTCAAATCCAAGCGTGGAGAGTATTTGCATTCCTAGACATATCCCCAACGTCGGTTTGGACTGGATGGCTTGTTTCAGAGGTTCAAGTAGAGCGTCATTTTTCAGTTCTTGCATAGCGTCTTTGAAACTTCCGACTCCGGGTATAACAATTTTATCGACTTTCTGAAGTTCATCTGCATTATTGACAATTTGGACGCTTCCACCCGCTTTTTCAATAGCTTTTTTAATACTGTGCGTATTCCCTGCAATTCCGTAATTGATTAACCCGATTATTTGGCTCATTTTGATACCTCGATTCCATTACACATAAGGTATGCTTTGATATCCTTAATCGTAAATTGGTCGTAATGCAATAAACTGGCGATTGCAACGCCGCTTGGTTTGGCAATTTCGATCAAATTTTTTATATCTTCCAAACTTCCCGCACCGCTGGCAATGACAACAGGAATGTTTACTTTTTCTACAACTTGTTGCGCTAATTCAATATCAAATCCTTTGCGTCGTCCGTCGTGGTCGACTGACTGAAGGAGAATTTCTCCAGCGCCGCGCTGCTCTACCTCTTTGACCCATTCCATGACATTTCTTCCGCTTTGGATTCTACCGCAATCGGTATAGCATTCCCACCAGTTATCCCACCGTTTTGCCTCTATATTCACGACGACTGCTTGATTACCAAAAATTTCTGCAGCTTGGTTGATAATATCAGGATTTTCTTGTACAGCATGCGTATTGATGACGACTTTGTCTGCTCCTGCATGAAAAAGTTTTGAAAAATCATCAATGGTTTTGACCCCTCCTCCGACGCCGAAAGGGATAAATAATTCATTTGCTGTCTGTTCGATTTCATTTAGAAGTATTTCTCTTTGATAAAGGGATGCGACGATATCAATATACATGATTTCATCAGCTCCTTGTTCGTAATACTTTTTTGCTAATTCTGTCGGCTTTCCGACTTGACGTAGTCCTTCAAAATGGACAGGCTTTACTACAAAAGGGGGTTTGACATCCAATTTTGCAATTATTCTTGTTTTCATATTTTTTTCTCCAAACTGATATCAAAAAACGATTTTTTTAATATGTCCTTTAAATCTTGGTTTTGCAATATTTTTATAATCTTTTGGCTTGCTTGCTCATTGCCATAAGGATTAATTACACTTTTCAATTGTTCTTGAAATTCAATGGATGACAGTGTATCGAAAGCATGTAAAATACTCTCTTTCGTTGAATCACAATCAATTATGCTGGCAGCTTTTATTCGTCCTTTTTGACGGTCTCCGATATTAATGGTTCCTATTTGAAAGCTTGGAGCTTCCAGTAAGCCGCTGGAACTATTTCCCACTACCGCATCCATATATTGAAGGGCGCTGATGTATCGTATTTGGCCCAATGAGGTGAATGCTGCTGATTTATTTTTGTTTTTAACAACATACTCATCGATCATATGATTAATGATGCGGCCATCAGTATCGCTATTGGCTTTCGTAAAGATGATATGGGTATCTTCAAGAGTGTCAAGTGCTGTCAATAACTCGTTAAATTGAGAAGCAGCGGTGTCGTCTTCCAAAGTTGTCGGATGAAAAGTGACAAGTACATTTTTCTTACCCAGTTTAAAATCGATACTTTCTTCAAACGCGTCTTTGGCTAAAAGTTTGAGCCGTTTTATATTTTCAATGCCCATTCCTCCGACAGTATAAACACGTTCCGGATGTTCACCCAATTGTATAATCCGATTCCGATACTCTTCTGCAGCGGTAAAATGTAAATGGCTCATCTTGGTAATGCTATGGCGTATAGACTCGTCAAATGCTCCCTCTGTTGTTTCCCCTCCATGTAAATGGGCAATCGGAAGACGTGAAATCATTGCAGCGGTGACAGCACTGAATATCTCGTAGCGATCCCCTAAAACGACGACAATATCCGGTTTGAGTTCTTCAAAAACTTCCGCAAAAGAGATCTGCGCTAGTCCCATCGATTTTGAAATGCCGATAGCAGTATCGCTGGAAAGGAGCATTTCTACTTTTTTAGTAATAGTAAACTCTTTTTCTATTTCTTTATAGGTTAGGCCGAACTCCGGACTGAGATGCATCCCCGTTGCAATGATTTTTAGCTCTAGATCCGGGGCACTTTCGATCTCCTTCATCAACCAATATAGAAGTCCGTATTCCGCTCTGCTTCCAGTAATAACACAAATCTTTCTCATATCAGTACATCTTCATGATAGTTTTTTTGTGCAATTGTGCCGATAAGCTCGTCATATCGCATAGGACTAATCCCATTGCCCGGTCGCTTAACGGTCAGATTAATCTCGGTAAATATTTCCCCTTTTTGGATCGGTTTCGCACATACGATCGATTTTCGGGCAATGGTCATATTTTTAATCTCGCTTGGACTAGGCTTTTTGATTCCGTCCCCTAATGCTTTCTCGATATTTCGTATGGCTCGTATCATTGCACATAGCTCATCCGGTTCTAGACTCGCTTTGTGATCGGGTCCCTCCATCGTTTTGTTCATGGTAAAATGTTTTTCAATGACGGTCGCACCCATTGCTGCTGCTGCTATCGGTATTTCAATTCCATTCGTGTGATCAGAATAGCCTGTTTTTATTTCAAAGGCTTTTGCTATCGTCTGCATCGCCCGCAGATTGACTTCTTCGATAGGACATGGGTACTCTGTCGTTGCATGCAAAACGGTGATTTTCTCTTTCGGTGTCCCCGAAGCAGTTAGAATATCCAAAGCATCTTCGATTTCGCCCAAGTCCGCCATTCCGCTTGAGAGAATCACCTCTTTACCTAGCGATCCGATGCGGCGAAGATACGGGAGATTGGTGATTTCGCCGCTTGGGATTTTAAAGATGGATATAGCAAGGCGGTCTAACAGTTCAATACTTTCATGATCAAACGGGGTAGATAAAAAAAGGATTTTTTTGGTTTTGCAGTAGGCGATAAGCTCATGATGAGCTGACTCGTCGAGTTCCAGTTTTTTGATCATTTCGTATTGTGTCTCGGAGGCATCGGTCGTCTGTTGCTGGTACTGCGCTTTTAAAGCCGTTTTAGATACCAGCTTGTCAGCCTTGAAGGTTTGAAATTTAACGGCATCAGCGCCGGCAAAAGCGGCAACGTCAATCAGCTTTTTAGCCAGTTCCAATGAGCCGTTATGATTAACACCGGCTTCTGCAATGATAAAAATACTCATTTTGCTACGCTTCCTGCTTTGATGAACGAGCGCTCTTCTATTATGATTGCCTCTTTACAGACGGCATTACTTCCGAAAAAAGTTCCCTCTTTGACGATGCTTCCTCCGTTGATAACGGCACCTGTCGAAATATGGCAATGATTCCCGATGGTGCAATCGTGTTCGATCAGCGCTTTTGTATTTATAATGCAGTTATCGCCGACGGCAGTATTGGCATTGATGAGTGCATCATGGAGGATGACCGTGCCATTACCGATTTTAGAATATTTTGATACATAGGCTCTGGGGGAAATGATGGTAGGGGTTTGATAGCCAATTGCATTTAAGCGTTCATACATAGCGATTCGTGCATCAGGAGATTTAATCTGCCCGAATGCGATAAGGGCATGAGTAAAGGTACCGAAGAGCCGCTCCAGATCTTCGTTTGAGCCGATAATCTCATAATCGAGCACTTTTTTTCCGATTTGTTCACGAGTATCTAGAATACCGCCGATGTCAAAGGATCCGTCAGCTTCAATGAGATCGATTAGTGATCGACAGTGTCCGCCGCCGCCGATGAGAAGAAGTTTCGTTTTCATAGCCGTACACTGCTCGGGATATTTACAACTCTTTCTTCTAGCCATTGAGCATTATTCAAATTTCCGGTTTGAGCATTTTTAAACATTTCAAGATTATTCATAAGTGTCCATATGGGTCTTGTCATGATGCCTTGAGCATTTGTCGCTTCCAAAAATTTATTTTTTTCCTTTTTGTCTTTTAATATAATAGCATTTAACCAGTAATTTGATCGACCCTTTAATGGTTCACTAACAAATTGGATACCAATTTCCGAAAAATGGTTTGAATAAAGTTCAGCCAGCTCCCGTTTATTTGCAATAAAAGTATCAATATTTTCTAATTGTGCGAGCAGTAATGCCGCATTTAGATTTGGCATTCGATAATTGTATCCGATCATATCATGTGTGTATTCCCATTTGTGGGGAACTTTTGCCGTAGTTGTCAAATGTTTTGCTTTTTTTGCCATTATCGGATCATCGGTAACGATACATCCGCCTCCTCCGGAAGTTATGATTTTATTGCCGTTAAAGCTAAAAGTACCGATTTGTCCGAAGGTCCCGGTATGTTTGTTCGTGTAAAAACTCCCAAGACTCTCGGCAGCATCTTCTACCAATGCAATATGCCATTGATCACAGATAGATTTGATTTCATCAATGCGGCATGGATGACCGAAAGTATGCATTGGGACACATGCCTTGATAATCTTGCCTGTTATTTTATTAATACATTGATTCTCTTTTACTTCAGCATTCTCTTCTAAAAATCTCTTTAACGCATCTGGGGACATCCCTAGCGTTTCTTTGTCAACATCGATAAAAATCGGGTTGGCATTGCAATAATTTATAGCATTACACGTAGCAATAAATGTTAACGGTTGCGTAATTACTTCATCATTGCTTTGTACATCTGCCAATAGTAGTCCTATATGCAATGCAGATGTCCCATTAACGGTGGCTATAGCGTATTTACTGCCCACATATTTAGCAATTTTTTGTTCAAATTGTTCGACATATATTCCGACAGATGAAACAAACGTAGAGTCGATGGCATCATTAACGTATTTTTTTTCATTTCCTATAAAACAAGGTTCATGCAAGGGGATATGTTTACGATCATTAAAAGTTTTTTGCATAAAACTAATGGTTTTTTCATACATTATACGGTCCAATTTAGAGATTTCATCCTAGGAATAAATCTTCATATTTTATTTTTGGAAATACATCAACGTAGCTATTCGGATTTGCATTTGCATTATAAATGTTTTCTTTTAAGGCATACAATTTTTTATATTTATTAAAAATTTGTGCATGTCTGACCATTTGGAATTCGGAGTCTACCTCTTCATCAATTTTTTTTACTTTCTTAGCATCAAAACTTTTATGATAATTATTTGTGAAATAGACAAACGTACCGTTAAACCAATCGTGATCAAAGCCTAAAAGATATATTTCATCAAAACCTAAATAAAGGGCTACCTGAATAGCCGATTCGGATACAGACCAAACACTGGGCATCGATGACAAATGTATTTCTGATATAGGTTCTCCATCCCATCCTTGATACTCATTCCAAATAATTTTTTTATTTTTAAAAAGTTGGTATTTTTCAATATAAGGCTTGTCTCCGATATGCATGAACATAATCGTCTCATCCGCAAGTGCCTGATCCATATCTGAGAGATAACTGATAAATTCCGATTCATTAAAATACTTACCATGTGATTTAAAAACCGGAGGATTTATATAATATTTTGGATTTATGATATTTATATCTTTATGTCTGAATAAACCACTTACACCAATGACTGTTTCATTCTTTAATAATTTCAAATCTTGACTTTTTATGGAGCTTCCCGTCCCCACAATAAAGCATCGATTCCCTTTTTCATGCCCCCTGAAGCTATCATCAAATAGATTTTTTCGTAAACGGTTACGTAAGTTTGATTTTAAGTTAATCAATAGTTTCCACCCTTGCGGAGGAAATATCCACTTTTTCAAGAAATCTTTCATACTATTTTTTTCCTATTGATTAATCTTAAATACAAGCCGGTTTTCATATTAAATCATCCTCTCTCTTTGATGACTTTTACCGGGGTGCCTACTGCAATCACATTTGCAGGGAGAATTTTATTGACAAGCGACTGTGAACCAATTACACAATTGTCTCCCATCCCTCCGCCTTTGATTACGTTAACATCAAATCCAAGCCAGCAATTACGTCCTATAACCACTTCTTCTGAGGTAATTGGAGCACGCTTTATAATTTCACTTACATGGTCAATACCATGTGTAGAATCTGTAATTTTTACCCCAGCGCCAAAAAGGGCGTAGTCTTTGATAATGACTTTTTGGCTGCTGCCGATAATGTTGAATTCATTGATAAGACAATTTTGCCCGATTTCTATTTTAGCATTGGGCATTGTACTTATTCTCGTGAAATCGGCTATGTGAGAAAAATTATCTATGGTTATATTTCCTGTAATACTTGTAAATTTACCAATGGTTACATTATCACCGATGGTAATATTTCCACGTATCGTTGCGCTGATAGAGAGCTTGCATTTTTTCCCTATTTCAATACCATGTATTATTTTAAAATAGTAAGTTGTAGACAAGTAGTATATTTTTAAGAATACTCTTTCCATCAAACTTTGTTGATACATTTATCCTAACCACTTTATTACTTCAAATACTTCTGCTTTTTCTACACCTATTTTTTGTCCCGCATTTCTCGCTTCATTGTAAAAGAATTCAATCCATTTCTTACCCGTTCTTTCCATTTCTGATTCATGGGCTTCAATAGATCGCCGCTTCAATTCCCAGTAATTTGAGATATCTACATAGAAGTTACCTTTAAATTCTAGATGTGAATGATACCAATTGCTTCGATACATCAAAAGTCTCGGTACATGGCGACAACTATGGAGAGATGCCCGAGAGACTGCCTGATGATCATGATGAATATCAGCAATCCAATGGGTGTAAACAAGATCAATCTTTTTATCTTCAACAATTTTAATAATTTCTAGATTAAGGTCATCCGTAAATTCAATTTGTAGAGTTTTGAAACTTCCCTTTATAAGTTCGACACCTAAGATGGACATAGCACTTTCACCCTCTTTGGTAGCGGTGTCGTTTGAACGAATTTCAATATTGTTGTGATTTGTAAAACCTGACAAAGTAGCTACATAAGCATAAACATTATCTCCATTCGCCACATGTTTAGCCAATGTTCCGCCGCATCCCAGCTCTATGTCATCAAAGTGAGCACCTATCGCTAATATATTCATAGTTCACCTTTACTAAAAGTTACCATTATCAAGTCTGTCGTTTCTTGATCGATAAGATTCTTTTTATACTCTTTATTTAGAGAGGTAGAAAATTGTGTCGAATAGTGACTAAAGTCCTGGGCTTTTCTTTCATTAAGCCAAGAGAGATGGTTGTCTATTCCCCAAGCTTGTATGAAATTGATTTTTTTAACGGTTAATCCGACATTTTTTGCGATATGAGAAAATGATTCTTTAGAAAAAACGTAATAATGTTGTTTCATATACATAAATTTTTTATATTCTTCGAGATTGAAAAAAGATATAAGGACATCGTTATTATTCGGAACATTGAAAATTATTTTTGAGTTGGCATCTTTTAATTGATGCTTTAACTCAGAAAGAAAACCATGTAAATCCCTAATATGTTCAAAAACACCAAATGCAACGATCACATCAAACTTGACATTCTCTAATTCATTGACGGAATCACAAAACGTTACATGCTCAAATTCATCTCTTAAAAATTCAACGTTACTTTCTGATTTTTCAATAGAATAAATATTTTTGTTATTAGTATGGGTATCAATGAATTTCAAAAATCCACCGCTTCCACTTCCAATTTCTAATATATTATTAGCATCTTTAATCAAATCATAATAAGTCTCATAATATTCATTATAATGAGACAGCGCATTTTGTTGAATATCCTTAAGTGAATATTTTTTCTTTTGTCTTATTTTCTGATTTTCATAGTAATTTTTATAGTAATTTTCTTCTTCTTCTAATGACATAATAGGGTCTAAAAAGTGAAGTTTGCAATTTTTGCATTCTCTTACTAAGGTTTTGTCACAATCAAATATCCCTTCCATAAAAATAAAACTTTCATTAGAACAAACAGGGCATTTCATAGTATTTTCCTTCGTATTAAATATTTCTTAAAATTTCGCGAGATTCGTCTATGCCGCAATTAAATAGTAAATCTATGCTGCTGAGGTAAGGGATAAACTCGCCATGCAGTTGAGGATAAACCGGGTGTTTGAAATCTTGCCAAATAACCTCTATATTTGCATCATCAAATGGCTTGGAATCGAAATAATCTTTCGCACCAATTCCCGATAAATAGTTAGTTGCTTCAACTTTTTGTAAAAGATCGGACAAAAGCTCATTCGCTTTTGTCTGTAAGTTATATTTACTAGAATACTCCATTTCTATCGAAATGTTAAAAAGCTTCATTAGCATTGTAATAGAAGTCATATTGAAATCTATCATTCTATCAAATTTATTTGAATACAACAGCTCTATATACGGGAAAATTTCAGCATAATAGGGTGCTTTTTTGTAATTTTGAATAAATAGGTTTAAATGCTCTTGCTTCCAATCTTCATGATGTAACAAAATGTTATTAATTTTTTCATCTTGGGGGCTTTTATGCAGTCCCAGAGTAACCCATTTGTCACCTTGCGGTGTTTTGATTTTATCTCTGTGATGCCAGCCTCTTCTTAAAAATTGCACGTCATCAAGTACAATGTACAAGTCAGCATGCAAGAGTCTATGGAAAAAACCAAGATAAGGCATAAAATCAGGCTGATGTATGACTACTGTTTTCATAAATTATTGATTTCCTTAACGATGTTTTCTATGGCATTGGTGCTTATTTGATCTAGGCCACAGCGGCTCATGTGTTCTACATTTATATTTTTTATAACGAGGTTAAATATTTCTTTATTCATATTTTGATAAGACCCTAAAAATTTGGATGAACCTATGTTTTCTAAAAATTCTCCATTGGGTATTTCAAATAGTTCATTCGCAATAATGAGGCATGGAAGACCCGAGGCATTAGCTTCAAACGGAGTTATTCCTCCTCCGGTGATAGCTAAATCATAGTGTGAAAATTCAGCGATCAGAGACGGAACTTCCTGAATTATTCTATAATTTTCGTTTATTTCTTCTCTTAATTCTTTAGTATGTTCAAATGACGGTCCTATATGAATAGTAGCGTGAATATTATATTTTTTGAGAATCTTTAGTACATGCAAAGTTACACCATATGTGTCGCTTCCGCCTAATGTTACTAAAATCTGATCAGCTTTTGTCCGAAGTTTTTTGTACTGATCGATTTCCTTATTTAAAATGAGATATTCGATTCCTTGCAGTATTTTTTTGCCTTTGAGTCCATTTCTATTAAAGAATAATCCGCATACATTAAGATCACTGTATTGCGCTCCGCTTCCCAAATCATCAAATGTGATGAGTTTGCAATCATTGTGTTTTACATTGATCGCATGATTTTCGTCAGTTTCAAGTCTGTCGTTGATCCAATAGAGGATTCCGTGTTGTTTAATGATATTTGATTCCCATCCACTCGACGTATCATTTAAATCAACGACATCAAAACGGATGGCAAGCTTTTCTAAAATACTTTTTGTTTTAGGGTTCTCATTAATCAGAAAAATAAAATTTTGATGGTGTGTTTTGAGGTACTCGGCAAAATTGAGCATACGAAATAAATGACCCATACCTTTTGTATGAGAAGCTTCTATGCATAGAGCAAACATAACTCTATAGCCTCTTGTGTCGTAATGTAGTCGCTTGTGCTTTTGCCGACAATGTAACAAGCCTTTTTATAATCGTCTTCTGTATCTACCGTCAGGCTGATCTCGGGTCTCATTTTATCTTTGATTGTATTAAGTTCGGAGATTTTGAAAAGGGTTTCATTCTCTTCAATGTATTCGTTAACGTGTTCTTTGTGGTTCTCTTGGGCTCCATAATGGTAACTTTTTTCTAGAGCATCGAATGTAAAGATTTCAGCCCCAACACCTTTTGGTAATGCAGCAAACGAACGTGAATAGTCAGAATAGGAATCAAGGTGAAGCGATATTAAATTATCCAGTTCTTCAATGTCTATAAAAGGGTTGTCTCCTGTTAATCTTACTATATGATCAAAGTTATTTTTTTGTGCGCATAAATAGTAACGCTCAAGTACATTGGATTCTGATCCACGAAAATACTTGACATTATTTGCTTGACAAAATTGCTCAATTTCGGAATCTTTTTCCAGTAAACTCGTAGCGACAATAATAACAGCTTCATGCCTCAACTTTTTAAGTCTGAACAAAATATATTCAAGCAGTTTTTTGTCACCGATTTGCTTTAGCACTTTTCCCGGCAGTCTGCTAGAACCCATTCGTGCTTGAATAACTATCCCTATGTTCAAAACTATTTCTCTAATACAAAATAGTGGAATGCTTTTTCTTCATTTTGGTCTAGTTTGTTCTGCATTTCAAGTTCATACAGAGGTTCTAAAAATTTCATAAATAAATCTATCCATTCAGTTTTTATCTCAAGGAGCATATTTTTGTCTTCAACAGCATTGACAAGTTTTTTCAAAACAGGAAATAAAGGTCTAAGACCTATATCCCATATTTGCATTACCGATTTAGAAAGATGGGTTTTATGTTCAATAATTTTTAATCCACTATTTTCGATAATAGTTTTCCATTCTGAGTAACTTTTCGCAATTTTAATGTTTTCACTGTATCTTCCTCTGTCTAGAAACTTTAAAAAATCAAAGTCTGGATTTTGATTTTTGACATATAATTGATTGTAAAAAGAAAATTCAGGCATAGTCGTATTGGGAAGCATAAGCGCCACTTTCCCACCAGGTGTAAGAACTCTTGAAATTTCATTAATACTCTTTTGCGGATCATTGAGCCAATATACAATGTTTGAAAATATAGAATCAAAGCTATTATCGTTAAAAGGCAGTATTTTATTGGCATCGTGAGTAATGAAATTTTGATAAAAATCTAGTGCTTTCGCTTTCAATAAAAGGTTTTCTTTGTGGTCTAATGCGATAGAAAACTGATACTTTGGCTTTTGAACTATTTTTGGTGCATATCCGTCTTTAAAAGTGTCATGGATATCATGATTCTCAAAAAATTTATCTAGATTTCCTACAGATTGATAGTCGTCAAAAGAAATATCGAAGTTTCCACCGGCTCTAATAAAAGACAAGACTCCATCTCCGCATCCAAGATCCAGTGAGTTACCGCCAACAGTAAAATCTTTCATCATTTCAATATCTATGGCTCTCCACAATGCCGTCTCAGGTCTTAACCAATATACGTTTAATAGTTCTTTTAAAGCACTCATCTTAAAATATCCTCCCATTTTAGAACTTCATCTTCATTAATATCTCGTGATGCTATTTGTGCTAGTACGGTATCAAAATATTTTGGTTCTATACCATGTCCCGGTCGTTTGATATCAATATTCTCCATTGTGATTGGTTCACCTTTTTTAATCGGCTTGATGGTTACAATACTTTTTCTATTTTTTGCCCGATTGGTAATTTCTTTACCTACAGGTCTTTTTGCCCCGGTTCCTTTCATCTTTTCAAACTCTCGGATATTTGTGACAATTTCTTTCATCTCCTCGGGGTTTGCGGAGAGTTGATGATCAGGACCTTCAGCATTTTTATCATAGGTAAAATGTTTTTCAACGACTTCCGCTCCCATACAAGCGGCTGCAAAACATGCTGTTGTACCGATTGTATGATCTGAAAAACCAACGGTTAAAAATGGGAATTCCCGCTTCAGTGTCTGCATTGCCAATAAATTGACCTGATCAGGATATGTCGGATAATTTGATACCGTATGAAAAAGGATGATTTGGTCATTTCCCATTTCGAGACAGGCGTTAACCATCTCTTTGACTTCTTCTAAAGTACAATATCCGGATGAAAGCAGAATAGGTTTATTTTTGGAAGCTGCGTATCTTATAAGCGGCAAATTTGTCGCGTCATCCGCCCCAAGCTTGTGCGCCGGAACATTAAGTTCTTCGAGCATATCAATATCTGTCGGATGTGATGGTGTTGAAAACCAGTCCAACCCTTTTGAATCGATATAATCAAAAACTTTTTTATGTAAATCAAAATCAATCTGATATTTTTCGAACAGCTCTCGTTGAAGCATATTTCCGACATTATCCAAGTCAAATCGTGCTGTTTTCGTTACTATTGTATCGGCTTTGTAGGTTTGCAGTTTTATTGCGTCAATTCCACATTCCGATGCTAAATCAATCAGTTTTTTTGCTTCGTCGAACGTTGTAAAATTCCCGCCGATTTCTGCAATAATATAACATTGGTCATGATGTAAATTTTTTAACATTTTGATCCTTGGGCATTTTTATAAACATAGTTTCTAACAATGATCTCTCTTCCTCTGACGGTAGCTCTTTCACCATCTTCCGTTTGAACAGGTAAGTAACAATTTTTACAGACTTCAAGTTCCTGATAGCCGCAAGGCTTTTTGTGCACTTCTCGTACGAAATTCAGCTTTTCACCATGCCAAATATCATAGACTGTTTCATGATTGGCGTCACCTACTACATGAGTATTCTCTTCATCATTGGAACACATCATAACAAGCCCGTCTGCTCCGATGACCAATCGTTGATAAAGCATAGGACAGTAAAAATTATCAATAAAAACTTTGTCATCGGGATTTCTATGAAAATCAATTAATGGATTAAAGGCGATGCTGTCAACGTAGGGTTCAAAAGTATTATAAAACTCTTCAGGGTTCTTTTTTATACTCGGCCAAATTCCCTGTATTTTGATAACGGGTTGATGAGAGCCAAACTCCTCTTTAATCTTTTTAATTTCTTTGATTTTTGCTAATGTCTCTTCGTATTTTAGAGGTTTTCGTATTCTTTCATATTCTTCTCGCAACCCGTCAAATGAAACGGTGATCCATGTTGCTCCGGCTTGCATCATTTTTATAAAATTGTCACGGGTTAATTTACTTCCGTTGGTTAAAAATGATATCTCTTTAATCCCTTTATCTTTGGCGTATTGTATACACTCAATAAATTTTGGATGAAGTGTTGACTCTCCCCTAAGACTCAATCTGATTGCAGGTACATCGTTTGCTATTTCATCTATGATTTTAGTGAAGAGGGCAAAGTCCATAAATTTGGCATTGACTTTCTCCTTGAATTCATCAGAGATTGTGTAGCACATCGGACATTTTAGATTGCAGAGAGAAGCAAGCTCAATATCTACTAAAAGAGGATATTTCGATACAAATTGTTTTTGAGGATATTCTTCCCAATTTTTTCGATATATTTGATATTCTTCCTTCCATCCCTCACCTTTATATTGATGAAAAAGAGTTTCTCGCTCGTCGGTTTCAAACGAGTAGTTACCTTTATTGATAATAGTTTTATTTGTCATTGTTTATCCTCAAAAATCTTAATAATATACTTGTGCCCATCTATTTCAAACCATAAGGGATAGTCATTATTATTGGCGATTCGAAAATGATTAAATTGTTCTTTGATCGTTTTATGGACATTCAGCCTGTCATCTTCGTTTGTTCTACGCGGGTATATTGATTCTGACCCTATCTGTTGTTTTTTTGAAACATTAGGGTAGCGTTCGATGAATTCACGAATAAGTTCAATCGTTTTTTCACCTTGAATAGATCGAATTTCATCAAAAAGTTCATATCCGGAAAAATTAACATTCTTTTGGGCATAAATTGCGCCTGCATCTACATTTTCAGTCGCTTCAAAAAGTGTGAATGTAATTTCATTTTTACCTTCTAATATTTGCCATTGAATCGGTGAAAAACCTTTTCCGTATGGCAAATCGCTTTCATGAACTACTAAGTTCAATTTATTTTGATTAAGAAAATTTTTGTCTAAAATCTTTGTGTAGCCTAATATAAATACTATTTCATTTCCTATCAGTTCAGAATGATCATAGTGTATTGAATAATTGTTTTTGCTTTCAGCAATATATTTTTGTATATACGGCTCTATCCAATTATTCGACTTATCAAGTAAAAATACAACTTTCATTGGAGGGATTCATTTAAATCATTTACAATTTTTTCAATCATTTCAAATGATAAATCAGGGTACAAAGGGAGAGTTAATACTCTTGAGGATACTTCATCTGCATGTTCAAGAGCATAAGTGCAATATGCAGCATAATAGGTAAAATCTTTAAATGACGGATAGTGTATGCTTGTTTGAATACCCTTGGATTTTAGGTATTCCATAACAGCTATTCTATTACAGTGTTTGGGAAGCAAAATCGGGAAAATATGATACGAAGATATTGTTTTATCCGATATTTTTTTAAATGGGACAATGATTTCCGGTATATTTTTTTCAAGTGACGCTATGTAATGTTTGACAAGTTCAGATCTTCTTTGATTGTTTTTGTCGAGTTTTGCAAGCTGAACAAGCCCAAGGGAACAACGTATTTCATCCATCCGATAATTTAGGCCGGGTTGTATAACATCATAGGAAATTGTTTTTCCCTCATGCCGATCAATAGTCATGGATGTCATACCGTGAGACCTTAGTAAACGGGCTTGTCTGTCAAATTCCATATTTTTGGTGACAAACATGCCCCCCTCTCCTGTGGAAAGGTTTTTGTTTGAGAAAAAACTAAAACATGCCATATCACCAAAAGTTCCACATTTTTTCCCATCGTATGAACCGCCGACAGCATGGGCAACATCTTCGATTAGCATAATATTTTTTTCTTTACAAAAAACAACCAAATCCTCAATGTCTTCGATGGGATAACCGGCAAAATGGACTACAATGATTGCTTTTGTTTTATCGCTTACCTTTGCTTTAATGTCATGAATACTAGGATTCCAATCATTTAAAGAATTTATATCTGCAAAGACAGGTTTCGCGTTTAGCATTGTGACTACATTTGCATCAGCTACAAATGTTAATCCGGATATGATGACTTCATCATCCGCTTTTACTCCGGCAATAAGCAAAGAAATATGCAAAGCGGCCGTAGCATTTGATACAGCTGTTGAGTAAACAGCTTGTCCCAAATAGTTCGAAAATTCGCTTTCAAATTTTTTTGTTTTTTCTCCTGATGAAAGCCATTTGCTTTCGATAACTCCGATAACAGCCATCTTCTCATCATCGGTATAGTCCAAATCAAATAATGGAATTTCCCACATACTCTTTTGCCTTTATGAAATTTTGTAATGGCTTAATTCAATAAAATATAAATAAACTTTACATTTTACCATCAAGGTACTTACCCATATCTTTATGACCGAAATCAGGGATCATATCAAAAAACAATTCGACCATTTGATCTTTAGTCCATCTTTTAGCCGATTTCATTGTATCAATTATTTCGGTAAAGTGGTTGAGTTTTGATTCATCATAGATGGGATCATTTTTGATCACACCGAGATTATGAAACTTATCCATATCAAGTGTTTCATTTTCTGTAAAAAATTCTTCGAAATCTTTTTCGCCGGTTGTGTCACTCGGCGTGAATAGACATGGCCACTCTCCCTTTTCAGGTAAAGTTTTAGCTAATTTTCGTGCTTCGTCTTCGCTTTCGCATAGATAAGGTTTGAACCCCAGATTTTCCAAATATTTTACGGCTATATCAGCAAACGTAATCAAGTGAAGTGCTTCACTTAGTTTTGGGAAAAAAATATCTCGATTTTCACCGAAAATGCATGACATTAGGCATAACTCTCCTGATTCCTGAGGCGTAACGAAATAACGTTTGATATCATTGGGTGCTACGATAGGCTGGCGTTTTTGAATTCGCTGATTGAATCCATGCAGAAGTGAACCGTCACTGAATGCGACATTTGCAAAGCGTGCTAGAGAAACATTGATCTGTTCTGATTTCCGCATCACAAACATCTCCATAATCCGTTTGCTGGCACCCATCATATTGACTGGATTCGCAGCTTTATCCGTTGAAACGCAGAAATACTTTTTAGTTCCATTTTCTATAGATTGTTGTAGAGTTTTATCAGTATTAAAAACATTAGTTTCAATCATTCTCATAAGTGTAAAAGGGTCTTTTTCACTACGGACATGTTTGAGAGCCGAGAGGTTCAAAACATAATCGTATTGACCGTCCGATTCGATAAACGCATCATATTCGACAGAACCAATATCTAATGCAAATGTTTGAAAATCACCATCGATATAGCCGAACGAACTTCGGATATCTCGGACAAGTTCGACCATATTGTTTTCAGAGATATCGACGACATGAAGCTTTTTTGGATTACGTTTAAAAATCTCTTTGGTTACTGCTTGCCCGATAGATCCGGCACCACCAATAACGAGGAAGGTAGCAGAAGAAACGATACTCGCTAATTCACTTTTATGATGATTGATATCTTCAGAAAATAGCTCTTTGTTACGACCGATAAGAGAAAGAGTAGAATCCATTATAGTTTTCCATCAGCATGTGCGAGAATTGATTTAATATCGAATACGACATTATGGTCATTTTGGAGATCAAGTTCTTTGTAGAGATCATGCCCTACAGCTACGATGATAGCCGAATAGATAGATATCTCATACTCTTTAATAAGATTGATACCGTATCCGTTGTGAACTTCGATGGGATCAGCCCAATAATCACTAACATCAATTTCACAGCCGAATTCAGTCATTTCCCGAATGATGTCAATAACTTTTGTATTGCGTATATCTGGACAATTTTCTTTAAAGGTAAAGCCCAAAACAAGTACACGGGAATCTTTGATATTAATTCCTTTCTTGATCATAAGTTTGATGGTTTTTTCGGCAACAAATTTTCCCATCCCATTATTGATTTGTCTAGCTCCCAAAATAAGATTCGGCTTATACCCAAGTTCTTCAGCTTTGAAGGTTAGATAATAGGGATCAACTCCAATACAATGTCCTCCGACCAGTCCAGGCTTCAGTTTGATAAAATTCCACTTCGTTGCAGCGGCCTGAATCACCTCATTGGTATCAATGCCCATTGTGTCAAATATAAGAGCAAGTTCGTTGATAAGGGCAATATTGACATCACGTTGAGTGTTCTCGATGACTTTGGAAGCTTCCGCAACTTTTA